>JDSF01000033.1_pt1 | contig 130038 bp, 132 predicted proteins | sample 199441 | NCBI WGS metagenome assembly JDSF01 (sample SAMN02592751, study PRJNA231836) | bioreactor metagenome | isolation source: continuous culture bioreactor denitrification-DNRA | place: Germany: Bremen
CTGTAGCAATAAGCCCACAGTATTTTAGCAAAATATTCAAGAAGGAACTGGGCGTTAACTTTATTGATTATTTGACTCAAGTACGTATGGATGAGGCCAAACAGATGCTGAAATCAGGTAAAATGTCTATTAAGGAAATCTGTTTCAAAATTGGCTACAATGATCCAAATTACTTTAGCAGACTGTTCAAGAAGGTTGAGGGAGTATCACCAACAGAATACCAATAGGCGAAACACGAAGTGAGGAGCTTAAGATGAAAAAGAGACAACTATTTAGGATGGGTGTTATTAGTGGCATTATTATTGTTCTATTCTTGATAGGTATAGTGACAATAAATGAGCCATGGAATAAGAGCAATGAATATGTGAGACGTCCTATTGATATGGATAGTGGGAAACCAATGATTGGTTTTAGTGTGGATGCACTAATAATTGAACGTTGGCAAAGAGATATTGATATCCTCAAAACCAAGGCTCAAGAGTTGGGGTTTGAATTTGAGGTACTCAATGCTTATGAGAATGTGAACAATCAAATAGAAGATATTAGCTCACTTGTTGATGAAGGGGCTGTTGCAATCTTCATTCTGGCTCATGATAAGGATGCTTTGGCTGAAGTTGTGGAAGAAGCCAGGCGTCAGGGTGTTATTGTCATTGCCTATGACCGTTTGATTGCCAATGCAAGAGTGGATGCTTATGTTTCTTTTGACAACGTTCTGGTTGGTGAACTTATGGCAGACGCCCTTGTTAAGAGTGTTCCTGTGGGTAATTATGTGATTATCAATGGTTCTCCTCTTGATAATAACTCAATTATGTTTAATGAAGGTTATAACAAGGTCCTTGAGGCTTCAATAGCAAGTGGTGATATCAATGTTATTGAAGAGGTTTGGGCGGATGATTGGAGAGAAGACATTGCTTTTGACACAATCAGCAAGTTACTTTCAGAAGGTGCCCAAATTGATGCAATCATTGCAGCAAATGATTTATTGGCAGAAGGTGCAATCAGTGTTTTATCTGAATATGGCATGGTTGAGTCTGTGAAAGTGGTTGGCCATGATGCGGATATCAGTGCTTGTCAGAGAATTGTGGAAGATAAACAGTTGATGACTGTCTATAAACCTTTGAAAAATCTGGCGGAAGGTTCTATGGAGCTGGTATATAGTATGTTAACAGAGGAAGATGTTGTGTTTGAAGAATATATCAGTGATGGAACTTATGATGTGCCATTTGTAAAGTTCGATGTGATTTCTGTGAACAAGGATAATATGAAAGAGACCATCATAAAGGATTTCTTTCATAGTGAAGAAGATGTTTACAGATTTGCCAATTAGCATTATATTAAACAGTCGTAGCATTATTATGGTAGCAGTAAATTATTAAGATTAATAATTTACTGCTATTTCTATATCTTAATAAAATGGCTTAAAAAAGTGAAGAGCTTGCTAATTTAATCTATTCTATGATGGTAAACATTCCTGTAATATGTGATTTGTAACCGATAAGTCGTGAAGTAAACGGCATATCTAACAGATTTAAGGAGGGTTTATACAATGAAAAAACTATTATCAATTGTATTAGTTCTTGTATTGATGACAACTTTATTCGCAGGCTGTGCAAAAAAATCAGATAATTTGGTTGGGGTTGCAATGCCGACAAAATCACTACAACGATGGAACCAAGATGGTGCAAACATCAAAGCAAAACTTGAGGATGCGGGATATAAAGTTGTCCTTGAGTATGCAGAAGACAAGGTAGAGACTCAAGTTTCTCAGATTGAGAATATGATTACAAAAGGCGTAAAGGTTCTTGTGGTTGCATCAATTGACGGTACAGCACTCAAAGGTGTGTTACAAGAAGCGGCTGACGAAGGCATCCAAGTCATTGCTTATGACAGACTTATTAAAGATTCAGCTAATGTAGACTACTATGCAACATTTGATAACTATAAGGTGGGTCAAATCCAAGGAGATTTCATTGTTGAAGCAATGGACTTAGCAAATGGCACTGGACCATTCAACATGGAAGTGTTTGGTGGTTCACCAGATGACAACAACGCATTTGTATTCAATGCTGGAGCAATGGATACCCTTCAACCATTTATTGACAATGGTCAATTGGTTATTAATTCTGGGCAAGTGGATATGGATGATATTGCCATACCAGGTTGGAAACCAGAAGGTGCACAGGCAAGAATGGATAACCTATTAACTGCAAATTATGCTGATATAAAAATCGATGTTGTTTTATCGCCTAATGACAGTTTAGCTCAAGGAATTGTGGCTTCACTAAAAGCAGCTGGATATGGTACGGCAGATTTACCGTTCCCAGTACTTACAGGTCAAGATTGTGATACGACTAATGTGAAAATGATTATTGCTGGCGAACAATCAATGTCTATTTTCAAAGATACACGAACACTGGCAGACAACACAGTTAAGATGGTTGATGCTATTATGAAAGAAGAAGCAGTTCCTGTTAATGATACTGAATCATATGATAATGGCGTAAAGGTAGTACCATCTTTTCTTGCCGAGCCAGTTTTTGCTGATATCAATAATTATGAAAAGCTACTTATAGATTCAGGTTATTACACTGCTGATCAATTGGGGCTTGAAGCAGTTGAAGCTAAAGAAAGTAAATCTGATGCAAAGGTAGGTGTTGCAATGCCTACGAAATCACTTCAACGTTGGAACCAAGATGGTGCCAATATGAAAGCTAAACTTGAAGACGCAGGTTATGAAGTTGTTCTTGAGTACGCTGAAGATAAAGTTGAGACGCAAGTATCTCAAATAGAGAACATGATTACTAAAGGTGTAAAAGTTCTTGTTGTTGCTTCAATCGATGGAACAGCACTCAAAGGTGTTTTAAAAGAGGCAGGAGAAGAAGGTATTCAAGTTATTGCTTACGACAGATTGATTAAAGAATCAGGTGATGTAAGTTATTATGCAACATTTGACAACTACAAAGTTGGACAAATTCAAGGTGAATTTATTGTTGAAGCAATGGACTTAGCTAATGGTGCTGGACCATTCAACATGGAAGTATTTGGTGGATCACCAGATGATAACAATGCATTCGTATTTAACGCAGGTGCAATGGATACACTACAACCTTATATAGATAATGGACAGTTACTAATAAATTCAGGTCAAGTTGACATGGAAGAAATTGCTATTCCAGGTTGGAAACCAGAAGGTGCACAAGCAAGAATGGATAATCTTTTAACCGCTAATTATGCAGACAAGATGGTTGATGTTGTTCTATCACCAAATGATAGTTTGGCACAAGGTATTGTTGCTTCTCTTAAGGCTGCTGGTTATGGAACGGCTGAAGTACCATTCCCAGTATTAACAGGACAAGACTGTGACACAACAAATGTAAAAATGATTATTGCTGGTGAGCAATCCATGTCTATCTTCAAAGATACACGTACACTTGCAGATAACACAGTTGCAATGGTAGATGCAATAATGAGAGGTGAAACAGTACCAGTCAATGATACAGAGTCATATGACAATGGTGTGTTGGTTGTACCATCATTCCTTGCGGAACCAGTATTTGCTGACATAAATAACTACAAAGAATTATTGGTTGATTCAGGGTATTATACTGCAGATCAACTTAAGTAATTATAGGGGATAATGTGAGACACAATAGATGAAGAACTTAGAATTGCTGTGGCAGATAACTGCCACAGCATATCTTAATGAAGAAACAAAACAATTTGGCAATCATAAAAGGAGCATGTGTTATGTCTGAAAATATTCTCGAAATGCGGAATATAACCAAAGAGTTTCCAGGTGTCAAAGCACTTGATCAGGTAAATCTACAAGTCAAAAAGGGACAAATTCATGCATTGGTGGGTGAAAATGGCGCAGGGAAGTCAACACTAATGAATGTGCTCAGTGGTATTTACCCATATGGTACATATGATGGTGACATTGTTTATGAGAACAATGTATGCCAGCACAATCACATAAAAGACAGTGAAGGATTAGGCATCGTCATTATACATCAAGAACTAGCCCTTAGCCCATACATGAGCGTGGCAGAAAATATCTTTCTTGGAAATGAAAGAGAAGCGAAGGGTGTCATTAATTGGCATGAAACAAATGATAGAGCAAAAGAATTGATGGAAAAAGTGGGTCTAAATGTAAAGCATAATGCCTTAATCAAAGATATTGGCGTTGGACATCAACAATTAGTTGAGATAGCCAAAGCCCTAGCAAAAGATGTTAAGTTGCTGATACTAGATGAACCAACAGCAGCTCTTAACGATGAAGACTCGGATAATTTGCTAGAACTACTTATGGAATTAAACCAGACACAAGGAATTACTTGTATTATTATTTCGCATAAACTTAATGAGGTTACAAAAATCTCAGATGAAATAACAGTGATTCGTGACGGTATGACGATAGAGACTTTAGTAAAAGGAACAGATGAGATTACAGAAGACCGCATCATTAAAGGCATGGTTGGACGTGAAATGGAAGATAGATATCCAAAACGTGAGAAAAATATTGGAGATGTATCATTTGAAGTGAAAGATTGGAAAGTTTATGATCCGCTTGATGAAGAACGAGTCAAGCTCAAGAACATTAACTTCAACGTTAAAAAAGGTGAAATAGTTGGTATTGCAGGCCTTATGGGAGCTGGTAGAACTGAACTTGCTATGAGTCTATTTGGTAAAGCTTATGGTAAACATATTACGGGTACAATGATTAAAGACGGCAAGGAGCTTAAACTTCATAATGTAAGTGAAGCCATTGACAATGGATTGGCTTATTTAACCGAAGATAGAAAAACTGCAGGACTGGTATTGATTGACGATATTAAGCGTAACATCACAATATCAAATCTACATTCAATTAGTGAGCGTGGTGTTGTTAATATGAATAAAGAAATTCATGTGGCAGAGGATTATCGTAAGAAATTACGTATTAAGTCTTCAAGCATTCTTCAAAAAACGGGCAACCTCTCAGGTGGAAATCAGCAAAAAGTCTGTGTTGCTAAATGGTTGTTTAGCCAACCGGATGTTTTATTCCTTGATGAACCTACACGAGGGATTGACGTTGGAGCAAAATATGAAATATATACAATCATAAATGAACTTGCTAACCAAGGTAAGAGTGTTGTGATGATTTCATCTGAAATGCCAGAATTGCTTGGCATATCAGACAGGATATATGTAATGAATGAAGGTGAGTTGGTGGATGAAATGCCAATAGAGGAAGCCACACAAGAAAGTATCATGAGAGCCATAATAACCAGTGCAAACCGTCGCGAAGACGAAGTCGTTTAAGAGAGGAAATTGATTATGGAAAATATTAAAAGTATGATTAAACACAATATGCGTCAATATGCTATGTTGATGGCACTTGTAGCGATTATGATCCTCTTCCAGATTACCACTGGTGGGATATTGCTTAAACCAATTAATGTTTCAAGATTGATTATGCAAAACAGTTATATATTGATATTAGCAATAGGTATGGTTTTATGTATATTAACAGGGGGTAATATTGACCTTTCAGTTGGTTCAATCGTTGCATTGGTAAGTGCATCAAGTGCTGTCTTTAGTGTTATTTGGGGTCTGCCAGTTGTTATCTCCATTATACTTGGATTAGTCGTTGGTACACTTGCTGGTATGTGGCAAGGTTACTGGATTGCTTATGTTAAGATACCAGCCTTCATAGTAACATTGGCAGGAATGCTTGTATTTAGAGGGATTAACAACCTGATTTTGAACGGAGAAACTATTAGCTTACCCGACCTGTATGTAACAATTGCGTCTAGTTCACTTCCAGACTTTATAGGTGGTGAAGGTGGATTACATGTGACAACAGTCGTTGTTGGATTTATTACCTCAATTATCTTCGTGCTCTTTAGAATAAAAGATAGAAAAGATAAAATAGAATACAAATTTGAAGTGGCATCACCAATGGGCTTTACAGTCCAAATGGCAATTCTGGTTATTATCATTAACTTGTTCATGTTCTGGTTGGCACTAGCAAAAGGTCTTCCATATATTGTCATTATCCTAGCAGTTTTAATTGTTATTTACTCATTTATAACACAAAAAACTGTTGCTGGAAGACATATATATGCCCTTGGTGGTAATGCTAAAGCAGCAGAATTATCTGGTATCAAAACGAAAAGAGTCTTATTCTGGGTATACGCCAATATGGGTCTTATGTCAGCTGTAGCAGGAATTATCTTTGCTGGACGTCTTAATTCAGCATCACCACTTGCTGGTGATGGGTTTGAACTTGATGCCATCGCCTCTTGCTTTATCGGTGGTGCATCTGCTACAGGTGGCGTTGGAACAGTTATTGGTGCCATTATTGGTGGTTTGATTATGGGTATACTTAACAATGGTATGTCAATTATGGGTATCAGTGTTTTCATTCAACAAATTGTTAAAGGTCTTGTACTTCTAGCAGCCGTTGCATTCGATGTATATTCCAAATCTAAATCAAAAAAAAGCAAATAATTAAATACTTCCCTAAAATATACATTTGGTATATAAAAAGAGTGATGTGACTGACCGCACATCACTCTTTTTCTCTTTATTATAGGTCTCTTGATTTGGAATGTGATATAATGAATGGGCTAATATATAAACAAACTAGTCTAATATGCAAAGGGGTATTGTCATGCCATTTGGAAAACATATTTTTGATACAAGGAACTTGATGGAGCTTAAGAGATATCAGAATAAATTTATGTTTAAGCGGCGCAGTGTAGCTGAACACATGTGGTCAGTTGCTAAGATTGCACAAGGCCTGGCCATATGGGAAGAGAGAAAATTTCTTAACCCAGTGGATATGGGCTTGTTGCTTCAACGGGCGATTAACCATGATGTTATTGAATATGCAACAGGTGATATCATTGCAACGACAAAGAAAAAAACATCTCAGATGCAATCGGCCTTACATGAAATCGAACATTTGGCATACGAAGAAGAGATTCAAGGCGATTTGCCAAAGTCCTGGAGAGAGCGGTTTAAAGGTTATATCCTAAACCCAAAGGCAGATGACCTTGAAGGTAAATTAATGGCTGCTGCAGATATAATTGATACCATATTAGAAGCAGTAGAGGAGGTCAAACTTGGTAACAATGCCTTTGAACCAATATTGATTGAAGTGACTGAGTTGCTTTTGAGTATAGAAGCGGATAGCGTCAATTACTTTATTCGTTATGCCTTACATGATTTTGGATTGGATATAAGGTCCTTTTATGGCGATAAAGTTGCTGATAAAGTTGAGAGTTTACACTTTTCCAAGGAGATATTTGAAAGATCTTAATAAGAAGATTGGAAGTGAGTCTTAGGGACTAAGGTATAGGTATATGTGCCTATAAATGGTTAGACAGCATAGTCTTAATGTGCTATAATGGTTATATCATTTAGTGAGAGGTGTAACTATGAAGGCAGAACTGGATAAAATAACCAATATGTCTACAATTGAGGCTATACAAGATAGACTCGAGTATGTCTCGGCCTTTTTTAGATTAACCAATGCCAAACATGATGAGTTTGAAAAATACATAAAAGAAACAATTGATGGCGCCATAAGTTTAAAGTATCATGAGGGAACAGCTCATGGGTACAGACTTTTGGCGCTTCTTAATATTGAGATGAATCAACCAGCAATGGCTCTTAGTGCACTTCAAATGTCAGAAGCCATTATGAAGAAAAATCAGTTGGATGATGATAACTATTTTGATTTGTATAATGCATATAGCATCTATTACCTCGAAAGTACTGCTAACGGTGATATGGCGGTTGACTATTGTAAACGTGGCATTGACTTGGCATACAAAAAAAGTGACAATGAACGACTTATGGAGTTTACTGCTAATATGGGGTGTATACACAATTCGTATAAGAGATTTGCAGAAGCTATTGAGTGTATAAGTAGTGTCATTGATATTGATACAGTGGTTTTAGATGATAGACAAACGGCATACCATCTATGTAACCTCGGTGAAGCACACTTAGGAATATATGAAATGGCAGAGGCTAAAATGTGTTTTGCTAAGGTTATGGCATACTTAGATGACCAAAAAGATGGCGTCTTATTAGCGGCAGTTTCCATTGGCTTGGCAAGAGTACATAGTTATAGTCAGAAAACCACATTAGCGATTGGTGTACTTGAGAATGCATTGATCAGTCTTGATTATTATGACTGTCGTAACAAGATAGGTATTATATTTGAGCAAGTTGAGCTATATGTAGAGTATGGCGATTATCATTATGCTAATTATAAATTAATGGAAATTCAAACAATTTGTCAAAAGTCAGATGATTATAAAAAAAACTATGCGTTACCATGAACTTAGAAGTAAAGTGATGGCTGGGCTTGGTGATTTTGAGGAAGCATATAAGGAAAAAATAATCTATCATGAGCTCTATGTTGAGGTAGAGAAACGTAATGGTGAAAAACTGGTTAATCAAATTGTCAACCACCAGATGGACAAGGCAACAAAACGTCTTGATGCTATTGCTAAGATTGGTAGGGAGTTAACCACTCTCAAAAGTGATGAAGCTGTTCTTGATGAAGTGTATCAAAATGTTAGTTCAATGATGGATGTAGCAAACCTTGGTGTTGGAAGGCTTGAAGAAGATGCCATTTCATATAAAACCTTTTTTTTAGAAGATAGTACAATTGTTACAACCATAGTAACACCTTTGAAAGAAAAGAATAGTTTGGCAGTATGGTGCATAGACAATACTAAGGAAATTGTTATAGGTGACCTAAACCAGGAATACTCTAAATATGTACCAGGTATTAGAAGGTGGGTCTATGAAGGCAGTAGCAAACACATACAATCGGTTATTTACATACCTTTGTTACATAGAGGCAAAACTATTGGGATACTAAGTGTTCAAAGCTATGAGAAGAATGCCTATACCCAAGAAGATATAGAGACTATTCGTATCATTAGCTCATATGTTGCAATAGGTCTTGTTAACGCTAAACAATCTGAAGCTCTAAGACAACTGAGCATTCGAGACAATTTGACAGGCTTGCTTAACAGAAGAGGATTTAGCGAAGGTTATGACAAGCTTCTAAAGGCGGATAATGAGGCTTATAGCTCCGTGGCAATGATAATGTTAGACTTAGACTTTTTTAAGGCGATAAACGACGCACACGGACACTTAGCAGGTGATCAAGTCTTATCATCAATAGGACGGGAGTTATCTAATATTTACTCCGATGTGGGTCAAGTCCTAGCGCGCTTAGGTGGAGAAGAATTTGCCTTGTTAGTTATTGATGAGTCCATAGACATTGTTGAAGCACTAAGTGAGGATATAAGATGTACAATTGAAAATATGTGTATACTTTATGGGGATAAATCCTTAAGCTTGACCACAAGTGTTGGGGTTGCATACTATGAGGATACTATGCCAGAACTTGAAGAACTTTATCAATTATCGGATGATGCACTGTATAAAGCAAAGAAAACTGGTCGAAATCAAGTTGTCCTATATAAATATTATAGTGATGAAGAACAAGATAATGTGTCCTGATACTTTCTGCTTTGAGCGGACCAGCTAGGTAATACCACATGCTATCATATGATTACAATCAAATAAGTGATATGTAATCACGAGGCGGAGGTATTAGATATGACAAGAGAAATGATAACAATGAATGAGGCAAGAGAAACAATTAATCATTTGGTACAGGGTGTCGATCCTTATACAGGTGAAGTGCTTGAGCAATCAGATTACTTGCATGACCCACGTATGATACGTTGTTTTGCGGTTATGAGTGATGTATTAACAAGATGCATTGAAGGTAATAATGCAACATTTTCTAAAGAAGCGTTTAAATTAACAGAGGAGAAGGTAAACAATATAAAGTTCCCTGATGGTGAACATGGGGTCATGAAAATTATTGGTGCCATTAATGAACAGATTGACCACCACAAAATGAAACGACTGTCAGCTTTTGCATTCAATAAGAAACTGATTGAAGAAGGACTTTTATCTTACAGCAGTGAAGAAGGCAGCAAGAAAGCCGTTATAAATGACAAATCTGAGAAACAAGGTATCATATCGGTTAAGTCAACTTTTAACAACGAGGAGTATGATAAGGTTGTATACACAGAGAAGGGTAAAGCATTTGTTCTTAAGAATCTAAGTAAATGGTTTGTATAAGAATAAATACAAAAGCAAGTTGCTTTGGCGGCAACTTGCTTTTTTGTGGTTACATATCAGATTCTATGGTGGTTTTATAATGAGTGATTTTTTTCTGTTGCTAACTTGAGGAGTACAGATGTAATTGGGACAAAGAGAACCATACCAATAGCACCAAATAAAGCACCACCAAGTGAGATTGATAAGATCACCCAGAATGGACCAAGGCCAACAGATTCACCAATAATCTTAGGTGTAACAAGAATGTTGTCTATTTGTTGAGCCAGTAATACAATGATGAGGAGAACAACTACTTCTCCAAATCCTGATAACATAGCTAAAAATAGACAAGGGATTGTTCCGATAAGAGGTCCTATGTATGGAATAATATTGGTTATACCGATGATAAAACCTATTAAAGGTGCATAAGGAATTTTGATACCCCATGGCCCAATTAAATTGAAGATGAGTATGAAAATTGTAACGATGACACCGAGAATAAAACAAGTATAAAGCTTACCAATTAGGAATTTTCTGAAAGACTCATCCACAAGATGTGTCACTTTGATAAAAGCTTTGGTGACATTGTTAGGTATAAATGTGTTAATAGTGTCTTCAATGGATTCGCTTATTTTATCATTGTCTTTAAGAGCATAGAAAGACATTAGTATAGCAAGTATGCCAACTGATATGGCAACAAACATACCCTTAACTGTACCTATGATTGTGTCTGTATAGCTCATGATACTTTCGCTGTATTCGATAAGCCATTGTCCAGCTGCATCAAGGAAATTCGCCAAACTACTTGTTTCTATATAATTTGAAATGAAGGGGACCTTATCAACAAGCTCTAAGAATTGTTCGTTGTTGGAGGGGATATTGCTTATTATGACACGGCTGCTATCAATAATGCTTGGTACAATCATACTTATGAATATGGCAACAAACAAAAAACACAAGAAAAATGAAAGTGTTACACTCCAGGTCCTATTTAGTTTAGTTTTCTTATCGAAATACTCAACCATAGGGTTGATAAGGTAGATAATGACAAAGGTTAATACTATAGGTCTTAGTGCACTTAGAAGCCAAGTGATGGCTGCATCGTTGAATATAAACTTGGCCAACAATAAGGTGACAATGACAAATCCAATATATTTGTAAGGACTGTTTTTTTTTCATAATACCCTCCAGATTTATGATGTTATATTATTCTATCTAAGTATAGTAACTAACTTACTTAGATAAAGCAATATGAGCGAAGCTATTTTAACCAATATTTAATAAAACAAAATGCGTGTATCATTATTCAATGAAGAAATAAAAGAGAACTACATTAAAAGAGAAGAAGACTTGACAACTATATTCGAATATTGTAATATATGAATATCAAAAGAATAACAAAGATAGTTAACTCAAACTCATAACATATATTGGAATAAAGGAGACATATCATGTCAAGGAAAGTACTTATAGTTGGTGGCGTTGCTGGTGGAGCTGGCACAGCTGCTAGATTGAGACGTATGGATGAATCAGCCCAAATCATAATGTTCGAAAAAGGGCCCTATATCTCATTTGCAAATTGTGGTTTACCTTATTATATTGGTGGTACAATCAGTGAAAGGGAAGCCTTATTGTTACAGACACCAGAATCATTTAATGAGAGATTTCAAGTTGACGTAAGAGTGAACAACGAAGTTCTTAGCATTAATAAAGAAGAGAAATATGTTGAAGTAAGAAATAGGGACAAGGATTTTATTTATAGAGAGTCATACGATGTGCTAGTCTTATCACCTGGTTCTACACCTCTTAAACCTCCGATTGAAGGCATTGATAGTCCGAATATATTTTCTTTGTGGAATATTCCGGATGTTGATAAAATCAAAGCTTATGTTGAAGAAAACAATTTAAAAAACTGCAACAGTCATAGGAGGCGGTTTCATTGGTCTTGAAATGGCTGAGAATTTACACGATTTAGGACTTAAGGTATCAATAGCGGAAATGGCGCCACAAGTGATGATGCCAGTAGATTATGATTTGGCACAGATATTACACAAACATATTGGCAGTAAGGATATAGACTTATATCTGGATAATGGTGTTAAACGTTTTGACTATAGTGATGCTAATACAGATGTCATTTTGTTAGATGATACAGTAATCAAAAGTGATATAGTCTTATTAGCTATAGGTATTAGACCCAATGGTGAATTGGCTAAAAAACGCTGGGCTATCAACCAATGCTAGAGGTGGTATTATTGTAAATGAATATCTACGTACAAGTGATAAGGACATATTTGCACTTGGTGATGTGATTGAAGTGAAAGATTTTGTTAGTGGTGATAACACAATGATTCCATTAGCTGGACCAGCAAACAAACAAGGAAGAATTGTTGCTGATAATATTGTAGGACTTAAGGTGCCTTATAAAGGAACACAAGGTACATCTGTAGCCAAGGTGTTTGATATGACTGTAGCAACTACAGGAAACAATGAGAAAAGTCTTTTAAAACAAGGAATGGTATATGGTAAGGATTACCATGTGGCCATTGTAGCAAGAGGGTCCCATGCTGGTTATTACCCTGGTGCAAAAGTCATAACCCTAAAAATTATATTTGATAATGGGGGTAAAATATTAGGTGCACAAGCCGTAGGTGAGGTCGGAGTTGAGAAACGAATAGATGTTATTGCCACAGCCATTAGATTCGGTGGGACTGTGAATGATTTGATGGAATTGGAATTAGCTTATGCACCACCATATTCATCAGCAAAAGACCCTGTAAATATGGTGGCTTATGTTGCCAACAATATAATGGTCAATAAAATGACACCGATTAGAAGCAATGAGTTGGTTGATTTAGATAGTGACCATGTAATTATATTGGATGTAAGAACGCCTTACGAAGTTAAATATGGTTCAATAGACAATGCCATTAATATTCCTGTGGATGAACTTAGGAATAGACTTGATGAACTACCATTGGACAAAGAGATTGTTGTCTATTGCGCTGTAGGGTTTAGAGGCTATATAGCAACAACATTACTTAATCACAATGGTTATAAGACAAGAAATCTCATAGGTGGTTATAACTTATACAGTGTTGTAGAATTTGATCATACTTCAGGGAAAGAGCTTACTTTAACAACTGCTTAAGTTATGTTATAATAGCAGTCGAAGAAATATGCATTTTGGAAGGAGATCAATATGGCACAAAGTAATCCAGTAGTAACATTTACATTAGCAGATGGTGGTACCATCAAAGCAGAATTATATCCAGATGTAGCGCCAAACACAGTGAATAACTTCATAAGCCTAGTTAAAGAAGGTTTTTACAATGGTTTAGGTTTTCATAGAGTTATACCAGGTTTCATGATACAAGGAGGTTGCCCAGAAGGCACCGGTATGGGTGGGCCTGGTTACGGCATCAAAGGTGAATTTGATTATAACGGCTTCAAAAATGAACTCAAACATTCAAAAGGTGTTTTATCAATGGCAAGAGCACAAAATCCTAACTCTGCAGGTTCGCAGTTCTTCTTGATGGTTGCAGATGCTCCTCATCTTGATGGACAATATGCAGCTTTTGGTAAAGTGATTGAAGGTATCGAACATGCTGACCAAATAGTTGCTGTACCAAGAAACCATATGGATATGCCAAATGAACCACAAATCATTTTAGAAGTGACAGTGGATACTTTTGGTGTAGAATATGAAGAACCTATAAAAGGTGCAAAGTAATTAAGTGTTATAAAAAACTGTAGTGAAGGCCCCTAGATCTGTGACTTACACAGTTCTAAGGGCCTTTATTTTGTTTAGCAAAGTCATTGTCATACCATGTTAAGCTTGATATCTTTGATGACTTGATTCCGTCCTGAATTTTTACCGAAATAGAGGCACTTATCGGCAATCTCAACACTTTGCTCAAAACTATCGATTAAGGCACTGACACCAAAGGTCATTGTAAGCTTAATCTTATGTTGTCTGTAACCATAGTAGATGGTTTCTATTTCTTCTCTTAAAGAATTGGCATAATCAGCAGCTTCTGTCACACTTGTATTTGGCATGACAATTAGAAATTCTTCACCACCCCATCTAGCAATCTTAAATGAAGGGGGACATATAGACCTAAAGACTTTAGCCAGTTCAATGAGAATATAATCACCACATTGATGGCCATAAGTGTCATTAATAATTTTGAATTTGTCTATATCACATAAAGCCAGAGCATTTTCCCCATTGAAGTTATAATCATTAATTAGACTTTTAAGTCCTCTACGGTTTAACAACTGTGTTAAAGGATCTAGTTGAATCTGCATTTGAAGTTGGCGATTCATGGCCTCAAGGTTCTGGTTCTGTTCAAGGTAGGACTTGATCTGTGCTTCTTTTTGATTTAGGTTGTACTTATTTTGTAATTTGTAAATGGTCTCTCTATGTTGTCTGGAATTTAAGTTATCGCTGAGTTCTGTAGCTATTTTATATAAATTAAAGGCCATTTCATAATCATCATTTCTCTCAGCTAGCTCAGAGAGGGCATAATAGATTTTAACTTTGGGTTGCTGGATTGTATAACGCTTTGCAAGTCTTAAGGACTCATCCAAAGCATTCTTAGCTCGGTTATAAAAAAAAGTTTGTTTGATGAGCAAACAGCCAAGGGCATAATTGGCATTGATTAAGCCATAGTTATAATGAATCTCCTTGGAGAGAAAGAGAGCTTTTTCATAGTAAATCTTAGACAGGTCATATTGCTCTGTTTGACTCTGTAAATCACCAGCAATAATGTAAACCCTAATAAGGCCTTTTTTATCTTGAAGCCTTTTGTACATTTCTATGGATTTGTCACAGATTTTTAAAGCTTTTTTGTAGGATTCAGTTTTGATAAATATATGACATAAAGCAACCTGAACGTCTGATAGTAATTTCTCATCATTAATAAGTTCGGCAAGTTGTAAAGCTTCGATTGCATAGTCAGTGGCATAATCTATGATATTCATTTCTGTGTAGGTGATGGCAAGATACCTAAGTACGGTACAGCGTTTTTCTTGAATTTGGTAAGACGGCTTGAGGTCTAGGGCAGCCATATAGTAGTTTGTGGCAGAATCATATACACCAAGGAAACGATATATATTACCTAATAAGTTACAGGTATAATAGAGTTCATCGCTTGATTTTTGTTCGTTTTCCAGTTTGTAAGCTTTGAGTGCGTATTCAAGAGCAACATAGAAATCATTCAGATAATAGTAAGAATAGGCAACAATATTAAGCATCTCAATGTTCGTTGAGTCTGCTTCTAACTTCTGCCTTGCATCGCTTAGATATACTTTTGGACTAAAACCGATATGACGGTATAAATCATAAGCATAAAGCTTATTCTTTACGTAAGTAATACCCATTGGACTCTCCCTTTGTTACTCATTTATAGCTCATCTTTATCTATAGCAAAATTAGTATATCACAGTTACAATTGTGTTTCATACAATACATATCGTGCGTATGTTATGTAAAGGTCTAAATGTAATACATTATGGTCCCTATTATACAAAAGATACTATTTTTAAGTCTATTTCGCTGATTAAATCTATTATTTTGCCATCAGTCAACTGAACTAATGGTCTAGAAGGCGATTGCTTATTAATGAAGATGATTTCACCGAAGCTATCATTATTTAAGCGGACTTTGTCACCTAGAAAATTATGCGCTATGTGTTCAAGGAACACATAAAGGTACTTAGTATCAAGTATGCCATAACATTCTTCCTCAAACATTTTGATGACATCAAAGGGGTGAAAACGTTTGTGATAGGGCCTATCCGCAGTCATTGCATCATATATATCTACAATAGCGATAATCTTGGCATAATCATGAATTCGGTCCCAGCTTAATCCTAAGGGGTAACCAGCACCATTCATTTTTTCGTGGTGCATAAGAATAGCTTGTTTGATACCAACCGATAAATCAGAAGCAGCCACGATTTGATAGCCAAGAGTTGTATGTTGTTTGATATGTTCAAATTCTTGTTCAGATAACTTGCCAGCTTTGTTCAGTACTTCGGGCTGAATTTTGATTTTACCAATATCATGAAGCAATCCTGCTATGGCTAATTCTTTCACATTAAGTTCTGCTAGATTTAGCCATTTGCCAAGTATGCTTGCAAGAAGTGAAACATTCATACAATGGTTATAAGTTACATCGTCGGTAGAACTTAAGCGACACATATAACTAAATAGTTGAGATTTCGTAGCTGTAGTGCTTAGAATATCATCTACAAGGTTGGTTAAGTTAGTAGAATCGACTTCACCGCTTTCTACAATATGTGAAAGTTCTTCTTCTACTTGAGCCACTTGTTGGTCGTATTTGAAGGAAAACTCGATAAAAGCAGCAGTTTCATCAAGAGGTTTAAAAAATCTGAAGTGGATTTTTTGCCTTACTGAGATTTTCAACTTCATCAATAGGTTTGTCAACCCTAATAAAGATGTCTTGGACATCATACACATTGATTTTGACGATGTGATTAGCGGTCACCTCAGTACCAGTTGGTACAAGGAGAATACCATCAGGACTAATCACATCCTTTCCAATAATCATACCTTCTTCAAGTTCACGTTGCTTAATACGTAATCTTTCCATATTATACCTCTAAAAATACAGCATATTAACTAGTATACATGGTACTATTATACCATAGACCATTTAAGCTAACAATCAAGTAACGCCTTTTTCATTGTTTTGGAACTATAAGTAATTGACAAATATATCAAGTTACATTAAAGTGATGTGGAAGAAGTATCAATAAGAAACGACATAATGAAAATGACAAAATAGGAGATTGCATGATATCAAAATCAATTAATCTATATACGCTAATACTTTTTGTGATGACACTACTATTAGGAACAAGTTGTAGTGGCATAAAAGAAGTTAATAACAAACTAACTGTAGCTGTATCCATACTACCTCAAGAAACTTATGTGAAGGCTGTTGCTGGAGACTTGGTCGATGTCGTAACCATGATTCCGCCTGGTGCTAGTCCAGCAAATTATCAACCTAAACCTAATGAAATGGTCAAACTAAGTGAAGCAAGTCTATATTTTGCTATTGATGTACCAACTGAAATTGCAAATATTATTCCGAATATTGACAGCATTAATTCGAATATTAAAGTAATTGATTTGGCTGAAAAGGTGGACCAAGTCTATCCTGCAAGATTCTTCAACGAAGATGATCATGACGAGGACGAAAATCACAAAGATGAAGACCACGAAGATGAGGGCCACGAAGGCGAAGATCATGATGGTCATAGTCATGAAGGACGTGATCCCCACATTTGGATGTCTCCAAAACGTGTTGTCGTTATGGTTGAAGCAATCAAAGACTCTTTGGTGGAGATAGATCCTAATAACATAGAAGCCTATGAAAGGAATGCAGCAGCCTATATAGAGAAGATAATAGCCCTAGATCAGGAAATCAATAGCACATTGTCATCAAATGACATGGATGCATTCATTATAATGCATCCGTCACTTGGTTACTATGCAGATGACTATGGTCTTAGAATGATTGCCATTGAGAAAGATGGGAAGGTTTCAGGGGCTGCATGGATAGAACACATTGTTGAAGAGAGCTTGGAACATGATATCAAGCTTATACTATATCAAACTGAGTTTGACAGTTCTCAGGCCAAGACTATAGGGTCTGAAATTGATGGAAAAGTTATCCCTTTTGAATCACTTTCAAGTGATTATACCAGGCAAATGAAAGACTTAACACAAATTTTTGTTGATTAAATGAGAATGTTTGTAGTAGGATAGTATTATAACAGGATACTCAGAGGAATAAAGGAGAGACAATGTTAGAGATATATCTTACAAGACATGGGGAAACAGAGTGGAACAAAATACGTAGAATGCAAGGACAAGGTGATTCACCTTTAACCGAGCTTGGTGTTGCACAAGCAAAGTGGTTAAGTAAACGTCTAGAAACAAAAGATATTGGCTATATATATGTCAGCCCTTTAGGACGTGCTACAGCTACAGCTGATATTATTAACACAGAACTGCAAGCCTCAATTATTCTGGATGACAGATTAAAAGAAATTGATGTTGGCGTCTGGGAGGGTATGTTGGTCGAAGATATTTTAGAAGATGCACCAAGGCATTATGATAACTTTTGGAATCATCCTGCAAATTTCAGTCATGAAGGTATTGAGAGTTTTGTTTCAGTACAAGATAGAGCAGCATCATTTATTGAAATGATTCTACACAAACATGCGGCTGGTAAAATACTTGTTGTAGCTCACGCCATAGTATTAACGGCTATGCTTAATTATCTTCAAGGAAGGGATTTGAAACACTTTTGGGAGGGTAAGTCAATATTACCGACTTCTTTAACAAAGCTTAATGCATCAAGCGACAGGCTCAGTGTTGTATATATGAGTGATACATCTCATTTCAAAGAGCAAATGACTGCAGGATGGTTCATAGATGAATAATAGAAAGCGCCTTTTGTAGGCGCTTTTACTATGTCTAAAGTTTATGTACTAATTTTTCTTAAAGACTTGTTCTTTTAAGATTCGGTTGACGTATTTGTCAGCTTTTGGTGAATGAGGAATCATACAGTCACTACAGTCTTTCACTTCTTTATTCATTTTAAACTTGCCACCGCAATCAAGTAGATAAAGAGGGCAGTAACAAAATTTGCAGTTGAACTCATCTTTATTATTGACTTCATGGCAAGGAAAATATTTACACTTTGGGTTGTTAAAAAAACTAAAACTGTTTTCCACTTGGAACCTCCATTGGATATGTTATTAGGTCTATTATAGAATAAAAAGGATTACCCGATAGGGTAATCCTTTGATTTTTGGTTAAATATTGCTGTGAAGAAATACACTTCTAAGTTTCAGAACAAGTTTAAAGTAAATAATATTCTGGGGTCAGAAGAAATACACTTCTAGGTTTCAGAACAAGCTCGCCTAAGTGATTTTTTGACGTAGTCAAAAATTAACTTCGCTCAGCTCATGAAGTCATTGCTTCAAGCAATTACTTCATAGCTTCTGAAACTGCAACAGCAACGGCAACAGAAGCACCAACCATAGGGTTGTTACCCATACCGATAAGTCCCATCATCTCAACGTGTGCAGGTACTGAAGAAGAACCAGCAAATTGAGCGTCAGAGTGCATACGACCCATAGTGTCAGTCATACCATAAGAAGCAGGACCAGCAGCCATGTTGTCAGGGTGAAGTGTTCTACCAGTACCACCACCAGAAGCTACTGAGAAGAAAGGTTTGCCCATAAGCGTTCTTTCTTTCTTGTAAGTACCTACTGTAGGATGTTGGAAACGAGTAGGGTTTGTTGAGTTACCAGTGATAGCAACATCAACACCTTCAAGGTGCATGATTGCAACACCTTCAACTACGTCATCAGCACCGAAACATCTAACGTTTCCACGAGGACCTTCGCTGAATCTAGTTTCTTTTGTGATTTTAACTTTACCTGTTGCGTAATCAAATTCAGTTTCACAGTGAGTGAATCCGTTGATTCTTGAGATGATGTAAGCAGCATCTTTACCAAGACCATTAAGGATTACGTTCAGGTTTGATTTTCTAGCTTTGTTAGCTGACATTGCAATACCAATTGCACCTTCGGCTGCTGCAAATGACTCATGTCCTGCAACAAGTGCGAAACAAGTAGTCTCTTCTTTAAGAAGCATTGCAGCTAGGTTACCGTGACCGATACCAACTTTACGTTGTTCAGCTACAGATCCAGGAATACAGAATGCTTGGATACCTTCTCCTAGAGTAGAAGCGATATCAGCTGCATTTGTTTGTCCTTTTTTGATAGCGATAGCAGCACCTAGAGTGTATGCCCATAACGCATTGTCAAAACAGATAGGTTGAATATTGCTAACGATTTCTTGAACATCAACACCAATTTCATCACAGATAGTTTTCGCTTCTTCAATCGTAGCGATACCATATTGCTTAAGAACAGGTGTGATTTGATCGATTCTTCTTGAATAACTTTCAAATAACATTCTTCTAATCCTCCTATAGTCTATTCGTGTCTTGGATCGATAGTTTTAACAGCATCTGAGAAACGTCCGTATTGGCTAGTTGCTTTCTCCATAGCTGTGTTAGCATCGTCACCTTTTGCAACGAATTCCATCATTTTACCAAGTTGTACGAATTTGTATCCAATAACTTCACCATTAGCATCAAGACCCATTTTTGTAACGTATCCTTCTGCAACTTCTAGGTATCTAGGTCCTTTTACTTCAGTACCAAATGTGGTACCTACTTGTGATCTAAGTCCTTTTCCAAGGTCCTCAAGACCGGCACCAACTGGAAGTCCGCCTTCTGAGAAAGCTGTTTGTGAACGACCATAAGCAATTTGCAAGAATAATTCTCTCATTGCTACGTTGATAGCATCACATACTAAGTCAGTATTTAATGCTTCAAGAATAGTTTTTCCAGGAAGAATCTCTGAAGCCATTGCAGCTGAGTGAGTCATACCTGAACATCCGATAGTCTCAATAAGAGCTTCCTGGATTACACCTTCTTTAATATTAACTGTTAATTTACATGCTCCTTGTTGAGGCGCACACCAACCTACACCATGTGTAAGACCTGAGATGTCTTTTACATCATAAGCTTGTACCCATTTTCCTTCAGTAGGAATTGGAGCTGGTCCGTGGATAGGTCCTCTTGTTACTGTACACATATTTTCTACTTCATGTGAGTAAATCATATTGTATCTCCTTCCGTTACATTGGATTAATTTAATGGCAGTGATACAAAGTGAGTGAGAGATTGGTCATCATTTATAGTCACTTGCCTAATATACACATTGTTTGCCACTGAGCATAGAATTGCCCAAATTGCACACAGCTTACATTTTACCATGATTTTGCAAGTTTTGCACGACAATTATGCATTTTATTGTTAAAAAATTATTAATCTTTGGTGGGGTCTATTGGGCATGTTGACCAATAGAGTCTATTTGTGGATAGTTTCCAATCTTTTAGGAACTTGCGCTGGTATAACGTTTCCTCCCAACCTTAAATAATGTGAAGGAAAGAAGGGTGAATACACCGACTACTGAGATAGCTAATAACCAGTAAGTACCACTGAGCACATCGGTAAAAAAAACTGAGTAGGAATCGTCGCAATAATGCCATATGGGATGATGACATAAAAGATTGCTTTTGAAATTCCTTTAAAGACTACACCAGGAACTCTAAAACAAAATTCAACCAAAGCATTCTCAGCTTCTTGGATTGAGTTAATACGTACCAGCCAAAAAGCACTAACTCGAACCAGTAGTAATAGGTCATAGAATAACAATTCCATAAGGGCGATAAGGAATATATAACCAATGATTTTACCAAATGTAATCGTGACGTCACCTTTGATGACACCATAAGTAACAATCATAATACCAGAAGTTGTGCTAAGTAAAGAACCTGGGTTCATATTGTCAAAACTACAGAAAAAGAGTGTGTTAATGGGTTTAACAATGTACAAATCCAAGTTGCCTGATCTAATCTTCTCAGGTAGATTTAATAATCCGAAGAAAAAAAGTGGACATATTGATGGAATCAATAATGGAGAATGTACCAATAAAGACAATCATTTGATAGAATTCCCATCCGTTAATTGACTCAACATTGGAAAAAAAATTGCTGAGAATGTAAGTAATTGAACGATATAGAGTGCCATATCTGCAAAAAATACCATATAAAAATTAACACTGTAGACCATTTGTTTATTGAGCTTAAACTTTAGAAGTATCAGCAATAGTTTGAAGTATCTGACAGGTCCCTTTAATATGTAATTAGTCATTATGCACCAACCCCCTCATAAGTTTTATATAATTTGACATAAGTGATTTTGTTAATTGCATAAAGGGTAATAGCCCATAGTAAACTAACAGCAAGTGCTATTGGAATTTCTTCGTGTCTTTCGCCAAGGTAGAGGGAAGTTGGGAAAAAGACCGTATAATAATATGGGAAGAACCTCATAACCTTTAATACACCTAGAGGTAGTAATGTCAGAGGTATTAAAGCGCCTGCGAAGAAGTCCACTATACTTAGTAACATAAAATACAAACCACCTACATCCATAAGTTTGAAAGCCAATATGGATATGAGGTAATTGGTTTGAATCATTATGAAGAAGCTAATAAAGACAAATACAATGACGATTAAGACGGTAAAAGGATTGCTTTGAATGATAAAGTATTTTCTAAATATCAACCCCCATATGCCAAAAGCTACAACGTTAATAAGAAAGGTGAAGGCAGTTCTTGAAAACGAAGCAGTGATATAGTATTTTAGTGGTTCGATTGGCCTTGTAATATACTTGGTGAAACGTCCATTTCGTATGTCATCCGAAATTTCCCAAACCATAAAATCAGTTTTGCTCAAATGAATGATTAGCGAAGTTATAATATAGTAGGTTAACATCATTTCAAATGTATAGCCGCCAACCATATCCGTCGTTTCAAAAATAATGCGCCATAAGAGAAATGACAAATAGATTCTAAAGAAACTCATGGCAGCGCTATTGATGGTATCGAAACGATAGGCCATCTGATGCTTTAGGGTCATTTTGAAGACTTCGAAGTATTTCTTCATACTTGGCCCTCCCTGTGTGTGTACTTGTAGATTTTCTCTACAACATCTGTAATGTCTTCTTCTTCTATTACGATATCTTCAACTTCAAAAGCCCTAAAAAGTTCAGATATAAGTGTTTTGATATGGCTTTTGGCTACTTTCATAATAACTTTGTAGGGGCTTTGTGAAGTGATTTCAACATCCTGCAAATGATTGATGTCTGTTTCATCTTCAAAAGTGACGGTGACAATTTTGTGGTTAGAGACGCTATTAATCAGTGTTTCATAAGCACCATCAAAGATTTTTTTCACCATGGTTAATGACAACAACTCTATCACATAGATATTTGATGTCTTCCATATAATGACTGGTGAGGATGATGGTTGTATTTTTTTTCCTTATTGAGTTTTTTGTAGAAAATGTCGAATTTGTTTTTTGGGCAACGGCATCAAGGCCTATGGTTGGTTCATCAAGGAAAATAATTGAGGGATTATGGAGTAGGGATGCGATAATCTCCATTTTCATCCGTTGTCCAAGAGATAATTTTCGTACCTGCTTATTTAGTAGGTCATCGACTTCAAATAATTCAGTCAAGTATTTTAGGGTCGTATTATAGTCTGTATCACTTATGCCATAGATTTCTTTGTTTAACCGAAAAGTATCTATGGCTGGCAAGTCCCACCATAGTTGGCTTTTTTGTCCCATAACCACTGCATAGGATTTTCTAAAATCATCTTTGAGTTCATTGGGGGTGAAACCACCTACATTGATAAAGCCTGAGGACGGTGGTATAATGCCTGTCATCATTTTAATCATTGTCGTTTTACCAGCGCCATTTGGACCAATAAGTCCAATAAGTTCACCTTCATTTATTGTGAAACTAAAGTCTTTAACAGCAACTTTTTCTTTTTTGATTTTCTTAAATAGAGCTTTGAAAGAACCTCTTAGTCCTTCTTCCTTCTCTGAGTATGTAAATATTCTTGATACCTTGTTTGTAGTGATGAATGATTTATTTTGATTCATATGAAACCTCCATGGTGTTTTCTTTATAATTTTTTGCATTAAAAAAAAGAAGTATAACCACTTCTTCAACGATGTTGCGTCGATATTCTTAAGGAATAGGTGTGCTTAAGCAGTCAGTAATTGACACAACAAAAGGGGATACCTGTAGTACCATGTTTGTGTCTGCATTATTTATTTTGATAAATAATGGTTAACCGCTATTGACAAAAAGACACCCCTTTCACGAATCATTTAAAACTTAATATCATAATATCAGATATGTAAAACGATTACAAGTAGGGGGGAGCGACAATGAAAAAGGTGTCAGTTCATAAGAACTGACACCTTAAAGGGTCTAATAAACTATTTTAGTGAACTTCTTAGGTAAGTTGTACCCATTAAGTGTTTATCGACTTCATAAGCCAATTTACGACCTTCTGCAATGGCGTGTACAACAAGTGATTGACCTCTTCTCATATCACCGGCAACAAAGACGCCAGGAACAGAAGTTTGGTATTCTTTATTTGAAGCAACATTACCTCTTGGGTCATAGTCAACACCAAGATCATCAAGCATTCCTGTATGCTCAGGATGTAAGAATCCCATAGCAAAGAGTACTAGGTCCGCTTCTATGGTGAACTCTGATCCTTCTACTTCAGTCATGTTCCATCTACCATCAACTTGTTCCCAAGCTAACTTAACACATTTGAGGCCAGTGACTTTTCCATCTGTACCCATAAATTCTTTTGTGCCAATAGAGAACATTCTTATGTCTTTTCCAAGATTAGCTTCAGCTTCATCATGTGAAGAAGAAGTTTTGTATAGTCTTGGGAAGACTGGCCATGGTTGTGAGTTATCTCTTTCTTTTGGAGGCATTGGCAGTAACTCAAGTTGAGTCACATCAACAGCACCTTGACGAAGAGAAGTACCGATACAGTCAGATCCTGTATCACCACCACCGATGACAACTACTTTCTTGTCTTTAGCAGTGATTTCAACATCAGCTGGAATTGTTTGTCCAGCAACACGCTTGTTTGATTGTGGTAGAAAGTCCATTGCGAAATGGATACCACTTAATTCACGGCCAGAGATTGTAAGGTCTCTAGGTTCTGTTGAACCACCTGTAAGACATACAACATCATAATCTTCTTTAAGTGAGTCGACAGTGACATCAACACCAACGTTAACGTTGGTCTTGATATCTACACCTTCAGCAATCATTTGATCAGCACGACGCTGAATGTATGATTTTGGTAATTTGTAATCTGGGATACCATAACGCATAGCACCACCAATTTCATCGGCGCGCTCATAAAGTGTTACGTTATGACCAACTCTAACAAGTTGTTGGGCAGCTGCCATTCCAGCTGGTCCAGAGCCTACTACTGCAACACTTTTACCAGTTTGGACGGCTGGTGGTTGTGGTGCAATCCATCCTTCTTCCCAACCCTTTTCAGCTATTGCAAGTTCAATGTGTTCAATTGTGATCGGGTCTTTGATTAAGCCAAGGACGCAACCACCTTCACATAGCGCAGGACATATTTTTCCAGTGAACTCTGGAAAATTATTGGTTGTATGTAACACTTCAAGTGCTTTTTTCCACTGGCCATTATAGACCAAGTCGTTAAAGTCTGGAATGATATTACCAAGAGGGCAGTTAGAACTGCAAAATGGAATACCACAATCCATACAACGAGAAGCTTGGACTTTCATTTCGTCTTCATCCACTGGAATGAAAATGTCTGAATAATCATTGATTCTTGTATCAGCAGGTTGATAACTTCCGTTATTACGTGGGAACTCTTTAAATCCTGTTTCTTTACCCATTCTCATTCACCTCCTAGTTTGTTGCTGCAAGAGCAGCTTTTTTGGCAAGCACTTCTTTGTAAGCAGGGGAGATTACCTTAACAAATTTACCTTTGTATGAATCAAAGTTGTCAAGAATCTTCTTAGCTTTAGGGCTGCCTGTATAGTTAACATGTTTCTCAATCATTTCTTTTACAAGTGCAATGTCGCTCTTGATTTCAAGTTTCTCTGAAACCACAATTTGGTAGTTGCAGTGTTTCTCTTCAAAATCACCAGCTTCATCTAAGACAAATGACATACCACCTGACATACCAGCACCGAAGTTACGTCCTGTTTCACCAAGAACAATTACTGTACCACCTGTCATATATTCACATCCGTGATCACCAACGCCTTCAACGACTGCGTTAACACCTGAGTTACGTACACAGAAACGTTCTCCAGCGATACCGTTGATATAAACTTCACCAGCAGTAGCACCGTAGAGAAGGGTATTACCAACAATAATATTGTCTTGTGCTGGGAATGTAGCATCTTTAGCAGGGTAAACAATAAGTTTTGCACCTGCAAGACCTTTACCCATATAGTCATTACAGTCACCTTCAAGTTCAAAGGTCATTCCCGTCGTACCAAAGCAAGCAAATGACTGACCACCAGAACCGTTGAACTTATAGTGAATTGTGTCCTCTGGTAAGTATTTACCTTTTGTGACTCTAGCAACTTCACCAGCAAGCATTGTACCTACAGTACGGTATACATTACGAGTTTCATATTCCTTATAGACTTTCTCGCCTGATTTTAATGCAGGCTCTGCATCTTTTATCAGTTGTCTGTCAAAGATTTCTTCTAAGCCGTGCTCTTGTTCTTGTGAACAGAATACGCCGATTCTTGATGGCAATTCAGGCTTATATAGAATAGCATCGAAGTTAACTTTCTTTGATTTCCAGTGTAACAAGTCTTTATTTGTTTCAAGCATATCAACACGTCCAACCATCTCTTCAACAGTTCTAAAGCCAAGCTCCGCCATGTACTCACGAAGTTCTGTTGCAATGAAGGTGAAGAAATTGATAACATGTTCAGGCTTACCTGTGAAGTGTTCACGAAGCTCAGGGTCTTGAGTCGCAACACCAACTGGACATGTATTTTTTTGACATTTTCTCATCATAATACAGCCGCAAACAACTAGGGCAGCAGTTGCAAAACCAAATTCTTCAGCACCAAGAAGGGCTGCAATAGCAACATCTCTACCAGTCTTCATTTGACCGTCTGCTTGTACAACAATTCTAGATCTTAGGTCATTGAGAAGCAATGTTTGCTGTGTTTCTGATAATCCAAGTTCCCAAGGAAGACCAGCATACTTTATAGAACTTACAGGTGCTGCACCAGTACCACCGTCATAACCTGAGATGAGTACAACGTCAGCATGTGCTTTTGAAACACCGGCAGCAACAGTACCAACACCAACTTCAGATACAAGTTTAACATTGATTCTAGCGCTTTCATTGACGTTCTTAAGGTCGTAGATTAGTTGTGCAAGGTCCTCGATAGAATAAATATCGTGGTGTGGTGGAGGAGAAATAAGGTCAATACCTGGAGTTGAATTACGAACTTTCGCAATCGTTTCAGATACCTTATGACCTGGTAAGTGTCCACCTTCACCTGGTTTCGCACCTTGAGCCATCTTGATTTGAATTTCGCTACAGTTGACTAGGTATTCAGTTGTAACACCAAATCGACCTGATGCAACTTGCTTAATAGAACTTCTTCTTGATGAGTCATATAGTCTGTCAACACTTTCGCCACCTTCACCAGAGTTAGATTTTCCACCGATTTCATTCATGGCTTTTGCAAGTGTTTCATGAGCTTCAATACTTAGTGATCCATAAGACATGGCACCTGTAGCAAATCGCTTAAGAATTGCAGATACTGGTTCAACTTCATCAATTGGAATTGACTGTGTGCCGTCTTTGAACTTAAGTAGTGCTCTAATTGTATTAAGTTTCTCAGCTTGATTGTTAATCTGTCCGGAGTACTCTCTAAATAAATCCATATCATTGGTACGACATGAATGTTGTAGCTTATGTATTGTCTCAGGGTTAAACAAGTGGTTCTCACCATTAACACGCCATTGATGGCTAGCACCTTCAAGAAGATTGCCATATGGGTTACGTAGGGTGTTAAAAGCTAAGTTGTGACGAATCATAACTTCCTGTGCAACAATATCAAGGTCAATACCTTCGATTCTTGAAGGTGTTCCTGGGAAGTAATTCTCCATCATCTCTGAACCTATACCAACGGCTTCAAAGATTTGAGCACCATGATAACTTTGAAGTGTACCGATACCCATTTTTGAGAATATCTTAAGGAGTCCACTCCCAATGGCCTTAATGAAGTTAGCATTAGCTTTTTCTTTAGTCACTTCGTTGCCTTCAAGGTATAAACCTGAATCAACAAGGCTAGAAATTGAGTCAAATGCCATGTATGGGTTTATTGCATCAACACCATATCCGATAAGCAATGCCATGTGCATTACGTCTCTTGCATCACCAGACTCAACAACAATATCAACCTTAGTACGTAACTTTTTACGAATAAGGTGGTGATGTACACTTGCAGCAGCAAGTAGGGTAGGGATTGGTGCGTGGTATTTGTCAACATTCCTATCTGAAAGGATAATGATGTTATAACCTGCATCTATATTCTCAACAACGTGTTGATTCAAAGTATCAAGAGCATTCTTAAGACCTTGACCACCTTTGTCTGAATGGAACATAGTAGGTATTTTAACTGATCTAAAGTCCTTATGGTTGATATGGACAAGTTTCTCAAAAGTCTCATTATCAAGAATTGGCTGACTTAGTTCAATAAAGTTTGTATCAACTGTTTCATCAAGTTCGCCAAGGAAAGAACCTCTATCACCAAGAAGCTGAACCAAAGACATGACAAGTTTCTCACGAATTGGGTCAATTGGTGGGTTGGTTACTTGGGCAAATAATTGCTTAAAGTAGTTATATAGAAGATGTGACTTATCTGAAAGGACTGCAATAGGGGAATCGCTACCCATTGAAGCAATGGCTTCTTTACCATTAAGAACCATTGGAGCAATGACTTTCTTAAGCTCTTCTTCTGTATAACCATATACTTTTTGAAGTTGAAGGAGTCTGTCTTCACCAAGTGGTGTAATCTTATGTGGTGTAGGTAGATCTTCAAGTTCAATTCTATTTTTCTCAACCCAATCCTTATAAGGTTTGGCAGTCGCCAAGGTTGATTTTATTTCTTCATCAGAAATGATACGTCCTTCTTCAGTGTCTATAAGGAACATTTTTCCTGGTTGAAGACGTCCTTTGTTTACAACAGAAGCAGATTCAAAAGGAAGAACACCAGTCTCTGAAGCCATTACACAGATATCATCTTCAGTAACTAGGTATCTGGCAGGACGAAGTCCGTTACGGTCAAGTGTGGCACCAATCTGTTTACCATCTGTAAAAGCAACAGCTGCTGGACCATCCCATGGTTCCATAAGACCTGCGTGATATTCATAGAAGCCTTTTTTTGTCTTCATCCATTGATTCATGACCTTGCCAAGCTTCTGGAATAAGCATTGCAACAGAGTGGGCAAGTGACTTACCACTTGCTAATAATAACTCTAAAGCGTTGTCAAGATTGGCTGAGTCAGAACCTCTTTCTTCTATAATAGGGAAGACTTTCTTTAGGTCATCTCCAAGAACGTCTGACTCAAGAACGCCTTCACGAGCATTCATCCAGTTAACATTACCTCTTAAAGTGTTAATCTCACCATTATGTGCTAAATAGCGGAATGGTTGAGCTTTATCCCAAGATGGGAATGTGTTTGTACTATATCTTTGATGAACAAGAGCAATGGCACTGACCATATCTTCATCTTGTAAGTCAAGGAAGAAGTCTGGTACTTGGTGTGCAAGAAGTTGTCCCTTGTAACACATAGTCAAACTTGACATACTTGCTACATAGAATGCTTCCATATATGGCTTGTTGGCATCTGTGATAAGTTTCTCAACACGTTTACGTACAACATATAGCTTTCTTTCGAAAGCTTCAACAGACACATCACCTTTTCCGATGAAAAGTTGATGAACCATAGGTCTAGTACCACTGGCAGTTAGTCCGCAAGATTTTTCGTCTATTGGAAGATTTCTCCATCCAATAAGGTCTAAACCTTCTTCTTTGATGATTTTCTCAAATGTACCTTCACAGAAATAACGTGCGTTTGGTTCTTGTGGTAAAAATACCATACCAACACCATATTCACCAGGTGCTGGAAGTGTCATATCTAACTCTCCTGCAACTTTTGATAAAAATTTGTGTGGTAATTGAATCAAAATACCAGCACCGTCTCCAGTGTTTGGATCAGCTCCAACAGCACCACGATGATGTAAGTTCACAAGTACTTGTAAACCTTGTTGGATAATCGAATGTGTTTGTTTACCTTTTATTTGTGCTACAAAGCCAACACCACAGTTATCATGTTCAAACTGAGGATCATACAAGCCTTGAGCTTTAGGTAATCCGTATGAATTCTCCATTAGTAAATGCCTCCTCTTGTTAATAACAATAGAAAATATAAAAACAAAAAGTTAAATTAGGAAGAAACGTTTTTTGTTTTATTGCCCATGTTTAATTTACATATTTAGTAGACTCTCTAGATACTCCGAGCCTAAGCGTAAAAGTATTATAGCATATTGTAAAGGGTAATTCAATGGGTTAAAGTGTAAAAATTGCAAGAACAAAATATGAATAATTCATTTATAAGAGAGAGTGTGAAGAGATGGGTCCTAATCTATAAACCATATAGAATGGCCTTTTAGTCGTGTTTTTCTCTTGCCATCCCTATAGTAGTACTTTAAAATACTACTATTTGAATCTTGCAAGATGGTGTGGTGTCTCATTCATATTTGATGGAAAAGATGGCATTGACTTCACCACCAACCATTACAAGGACACTAATAAGGAAGAGCCATATAATTAGTAAAATGAAACCCGTTAAACTACCATACAGATAAGACAAGCTCTGAGAGTATTTAACGTATAGGGAAAAGATACTTGAAGCACCAATTAAGCCTAGACTGGATAATATTGCTCCTGGTAAGACTTTTTTAATACCAATCTTAATTGTAGGTGGAAGGTTATATAGAAATAGGAAGAAAATCATTGAGAAGGTTAGGGTAACACCAAATCTTAGGAAGCTAAATAAAGGGTCGAGAAAATTAGGTAAATCTACATTAGCGTCTATGAAGTTGTAAATATTATTGCCAAATACGACCAAGAGTAAAGTGATAAAAATGAGGACTAGGAAACTAAGTGTGTATAAGAGGGCAAGAGCACGTAGTCTAATATAAGATCTTGTTTCCTTAACTTCGTATGCTTTATTGAGTGCGTGAATTATGGCCAAAACCCCTCTAGAAGCAGACCACAAAGCGAGAATAATGGCCGTTGGTATTACCGAAGAGGATTGATTGAACTTGATGTCATCAGATATGGCTTTGATTGTATCAAAAACAGGACCTGGCAACATATCAATTAAATAACTTGTAATATTTGGGTCATTAAGAGAGAGTCTGGTAATCAAATCGGTTACCAGAATGATAATTGGAAATATGGATAACAAGAGGAATAATGTCAACATGGAGGCCCATGCAAAAAAAACATCATCCTCTTTTTATTTTTTTGCTGAGTTTGACAAGTTTTTTATAGAATTGATTCATAGTACTTCCTCCTGGGATGATTATATCATATCCTTTACAAGAAGGTATTGGTAATTGTTCTCAATTGTGGTAGAATAAGGTGAATATCGCACACGATTAAAGAGGAGGGGCAAACTATGGCAGACATTCTAAAACCTTATCAGCTAAGTAGTACTATAGAGCTTCGTAATCGGCTTGTTATGGCACCAATGACAACATGGTCTTCACAACCAGATGGACAGATATCACTTGATGAACTTGATTATTACAGATATCGTAGTGGTGGTGTAGGCATGGTGATTACAGCAACGACTTTCACAATACCCAATGGAATGGGATTCAAAAACCAATTCTATGCAGGGGATGATTTATATATTCCGTCACTAACCAAGTTGGCTGACAGTATTAAGTTAGGTGGCGCAAAAGCTATTCTACAAATGTTTCATGCTGGACGAATGAGTAAAAAAAGTGTCTTAGGCGGCAATCAGATTGTTAGTGCATCAGCTGTTAAGGCTTTAAGAGAAGATTCAGAACTTCCTAGAGAGTTGAGTGAGCCGGAGATTCACAATATTATAGAGTCTTTTTATGAGGCAACAAGAAGGGCAATACGAGCAGGATTTGATGGTGTGGAGATTCACGGTGCAAACACATATCTAGTACAGCAATTCTTTTCTCCCCATTCAAATAGAAGAGATGACTACTGGGGTGGCAGTCTTTTGAAACGTCTCAGATTTCCTATAGGCATTGTCAGTAGCGTAAAGAGAGCAGCGGCAGACTTTGGTGATGATGATTTCATAGTGGGCTACAGATTTTCGCCTGAGGAAGTTGAAGAGCCAGGTATAACAATGGACGACACCCTCAAATTGGTTGATGTTCTGGCAGATCAAGGCTTAACGTATCTAAACTTGTCTTTATCAAATTATAAGCAAACATCTATGAGGGATAAAAAAGATTTACGTCCTGTTGGTAAAAGGATAATGCAAGTTGTCAATGACCGAGTACCGGTTATGGGTGTTGGATCTGTTGTTACGTTTGAAGACGCCAATGATGCCTATGATTTTGGTTATGATATGGTTCAACTTGGTAGATCAATTATTATTAATCCTGATTGGGTAGCTAAGGCAAAATCGGGGAAAGAGATTGATAAGTCTCTTGATTTGAAGGCAGTCAAATCTCTTTACATTCCTGAGGGTATGGTCACTAAAATTATGGAATCTGATGGATGGTTTCCAACAAAGTGATTATGTAGATTTAACAATTTGGTATTAATTTTGTAAAAATAGCTTGTTATAGTAGAGAAAAAAGAATTGTATGGGAGGAAGAAGAATGAAAAAGATTGTTGTAGGTGTATTATGTTTGCTAATGATACTATCAGGTTGTAAAAGTGGTGAAGAGGCTACAGGTATTACTATTACAAGAGAGAAATATGATGAGCTAATGGCAGCAGTTGCTGAAAATGATAAACTGAAAACAGATATTGAGTACCTTGAACAGCGTTTGGATGATTACCAACTGAAAGAACAAGGTGATCAAGCTAGTACAGGGTCAACTGAAGGAACAAATGATAGCGAAGTGGCAATAGAAGAGGAAGTCAAAGAGAACAAGCTATCACCAAGTGAAATAGAGAAGCTTAATTTGTCCCCTTATGTGGGAGACTACGGCCTCTATGGCTATAAAGATGATGGTGGCAATGTAATTATTGAGCCAGATTTTGACAAAGCATCAACGTTTGATAATGGTCAAGCTATAATTGTCAAAGGTGGTAAAAGCGGTACAATGGACAGGGGTGGAAGAATACTCTGGACCAATACAAATACTTATAAGTCTATGAAAGTAGAACCTGTCAATGATGTTGTTGAAGGTTCTGATTTTGAAAGCTTTATTAAAGCTTATAAAGTTGCACTCGAGCAAAGAGATGAAAGCTTTATTAAGGACCATATTGATGAGAATGTTAAGATAAGCTTTGGAGGTCATTCCGGTTGGTCTGGTCTTACTAGCTATTGGTCTTTTGATGAAGGTTCAGAGGCTTTCTATGTTGTGATGAATGCTACCCTCAGATACGGTATTGTTGATACCTCAGGTAACGGAACAGGTTATACTGCACCCTATACATTTGCTAATTTTCCAAGTGATGGAGATGCTTTTACAGATCTTATATGTACAGGATCTAGTGTGAATGTTAGAACAAGGCCAACAACAGATTCAGAGGTCATCACACAACTAAGCTATGATGTTGTTAAAGGCCTTGAAGAAGAAAAAGATGGCTGGTACAAATTCGCATTACCAGATGGTGAGCGTGGTTATATGTCTGCTACTTATTTGAAGAGCCCACTTGATTATCGTGTGATTTTTGAGAAACAAGGAGATAAATGGGTTGTCGTTAGCTTTGTCAAAGGTGACTAATCCATAATATTGGAGGAATACATATGAAGATAGCATTTTATGATGCAAAAGCTTATGACATCAATTCTTTTAACGGTGTTAATGAAGGATACAATTATAAGATAAAATACTTTGAATCGAAGCTAAACGAGGATACAGCACCCTTATGTAAAGGTTACGATGTCGTATGTGCATTTGTTAATGATGACATCAATAGTAAGGTGATTAATCTGTTGCATAATCAAGGTGTAAAAATGATTGCAATGCGCTGTGCCGGATACAACAACATAGACTTTGAAGCAGCATATGAGAAGATTCATGTTGTTAGAGTACCAGCATACTCACCCTATGCGGTTGCCGAACATGCATTAGCACTTATTATGTCCTTAAATAGAAAAACACACAAAGCCTATTCAAGGACTCGTGAGAATAACTTTAACATCAATGGACTTCTTGGCGTTGATTTGCATCAGAAGACTGTGGGTGTCATCGGTACCGGTAAAATCGGGCAGATTTTTGCCAGCATATGTAAAGGTATTGGTATGAATGTGATTGCCTATGATAAATACCCTAATGAGGCATTAGGTCTTGAGTATGTAGATTTGAATACTCTTTATAGGAAGGCTGATGTCATTTCACTACATTGCCCTTTGCTAAATGATACACACCATATAGTTAATGATCAAAGTATTGATGCCATGAAAGAAGGGGTAATGATTATCAATACTTCAAGGGGTGGTCTGATTGACACAGAAGCCCTCATACGTGGTCTTAAAAGTAAGAAAGTTGGTAGTGCTGGACTTGACGTATATGAAGAAGAAAGTGATTACTTTTTCGAAGATTTTTCAGAGGAAATTATTGATGACGATGTATTGGCTAGGATTTTGTCATTCCCTAATGTATTGGTTACATCTCATCAAGCATTCTTTACCAAAGAAGCCTTGGAAAATATTGCTACTACAACCCTAGAGAGTGTCAAAGCACTTGAAAAGGGCGATGAATTGGTCAATGAGATTTGCTACAATTGTGATAAACATTAGTAATGAAGGAAAACAGACTTGATTTGATGGGTCTGTTTTTTACTATTTGAAAAGTCTTGTCATAACTGATATATTACTAATGTGTGTGTAATTAATACGGAGGATAGAATGTCAAATACTTATATTAGTGAAGAAAAAATGAAGTACCTGAAAATATTGTCAAAGCAGTATCCTACTATTAGAGCTGCCAGTGAAGAAATTATTAATTTAGAGGCTATTGTGAATTTACCCAAAGGGACAGAACATTTTTTATCTGATGTTCATGGTGAACATGAAGCCTTTTCTCATATTTTGAAGAATGGGTCTGGCGTTATCAGAAGAAAAATCAATGATGCCATAGGCGTTCATTTGAGTGTTAAAGCCAAGAATGCACTTGCAACACTAATATATTACCCTGAGGAGACATTAAGGTTAGGCAAGAAGACTGAAAATTGGTACAAAGATACCCTTAAACAATTGGTTCTTGTATGTAGAGAAACTTCGTCTAAATACACAAGGTCAAAGGTTAGAAAAGCTTTACCTGAAGGCTTTGAATATATTCTTGAAGAGTTACTTCATGAGCAAGAGAATGTTGAAAATAAGGAAGCTTATTATGACCAGATTATCACTAGTATTGTATCCATTGGCCAAGGTGATGCTTTTATCATAGCCATTTGTCAATTGATACAAAGGTTTGCTATTGACCGTTTACATGTAATTGGAGATGTATTTGATAGGGGAGATGGCCCACATATAATAATGGATAAGCTAATGGCTTATCATTCAGTGGATTTTCAATGGGGAAATCATGATATCGTATGGATGGGTGCTTATGCAGGTTCATTATTGTGTATCGCCAATGTTGTTAGGGTTAGTCTGAGATATGGCAATCATGAACTACTTGATGAAGCTTACGGAATTAACCTTCTTTCCTTAGCCAGATTTGCGATGAAGGCTTATTCAGAAGTTGAAGATGTGTTTATGCCAAAAGACCTGACTGAATTTGATAAACAGTATGCATTGATGATTGGTCAGATGCACAAAGCCATTGCAATGATAATGTTCAAGCTAGAAGGTCATTTTGTACAAAGGGATAACGAACTTGAACTTGGTGATAGAGACCTTCTTAACTATATTGATTATGATAAGAATACAATCGAACTCGAAGGTGAAAGCTATGACCTAAATTGGCTCGGGGCACCAACGGTAGACCCTGATGATCCTTACAAGTTGACAGCTGAGGAAATGGAAGTCATTCTTAAGCTAAAGTCCTCCTTTACAACCAATGAAAAACTCAAGTCTCATGTGGACTTTTTATTTCAAAAAGGTGGTATTTACCTGAAACACAATAATAACCTCTTATACCACGGATGTATTCCAACCAATGAAGATGGTTCTTTTGTAGAGATGACCTTTGGAGGGAAAAGTTACAAAGGGAAGGCGCTCCTTGATGAATATGAGCACATGGCACGACGAACTTATAACCGTAGATTTGAGCTTACGGATGAAAAAGAATTGGACATATTCTACTATTTGTGGGCTGGACCTCAGTCGTCTTTATTTGGTAAAAGTGTCATGAAGACATTTGAGCGTCAGTTTATTTTAGATAAGTCTTCCCATACAGAAAAGAGAAATCCTTATTATACATTTAATAAAGATGCTGACTACTGTGACCGAATCTTTGATGAGTTTGGCATGGATAAGTCTCTTGCTAGAATAGTTAATGGTCATGTTCCTGTTAAAGTAGGTAAAGGTGAGAGTCCTATTAAGGCAGATGGTAAAATGATTGTTATTGATGGTGGATTATCAAAAGCCTATCAGAGTGTGACAGATATAGCTGGTTATACTTTGATTTTTAATTCTCATGGACTGTCTTTGGCTCAACATGAGCCTTTTAGTACTGCCAAAGATTCTATAGAAAACCAGGCTGATCTGATATCAGAAGTAAGTATCATCTACACGCCAAAAGAGCGTATTAGGGTGGCACAGACGGATGCAGGTAAAGAGATTTTAGAAGAAATTGAGAATTTGAAGGAGTTACTGAGTTTATATAAAGAAGGTATATTACAGCATAAGAGCCTATAGTGCTTGACAGTGCGGTTTAATATGTTACAATATAAGCAATTATATGAAAAAGCTGAGACAGTGTTCAGTAGATTGTATTTTTCCAACAGAGATTAGATGCCACCGGCTGTAAGCATCTATTGGTTCAGAATATGATTGAATTTCCCACTTGAGCTGTGTTACTGAACTATAAGTAAGTTGCACCGGAGACGCACGTTAAGCAAAAATGAGTGTCTGTGTATATTTAAGTTAACTTAAATGTATGTGGAAACTAGGGTGGTACCACCGATTAGATATGTAACTCGGTCCCTATACACAAGGCTGTTCTAATTGAATGGCTGTGTGTATACGGACTGAGTTTTTTTTATTTACGGCGTAAGCAAAGAGGTTTAAGTCTCTTTGTTCTTAAAAACGAAAGGAGTAGTTATGAAAGAGCAATTACAGGCAATAAAAGACAAAACACTGCAGAGTATAGAAGCTGTAGCAGACCTAAAGGCACTTGATGATATCCGTGTCAATATTTTAGGTAAAAAAGGGGAGTTAACGTCTATACTTAAAGGTATGAAAGACGTTGCCCCAGAAGATAGACCAGTCATTGGTGCATTGGTTAATGAGGTTCGTCAAACAATTGAAGCAGAGCTTGAGAATGCCAAAGCGACCATTGCGAAGAAAGTACGTGAGAAACAGCTAAAAGAAGAGGTTATTGATGTAACCATGCCTTCAAAAAAGAAGGTGCTTGGTCATAGACATCCAATGCATATTGTCCTAGAAGATATTAAGAGTATCTTTATAGGAATGGGTTACAAAATTGCCAGTGGTCCAGAAATTGAAGAGGACTATTACAATTTCAAGGCCCTTAACATTCCTGAGAATCATCCAGCTAGAGATGAGCAAGACACTTTTTATATTGATAAAGAGTTTGTCCTTAGAACGTCAACTTCACCAACACAGGTCCATGTTATGGAGAAGAGTGAACCACCTATTCGTGTTATAGCACCAGGGCGTGTATTTAGATCGGATGAAGTAGATGCAACCCATTCTCCAATGTTCCATCAAATTGAAGGTCTTGTAATTGATGAGCACATTACAATGGCTGACCTTAAAGGGGCTTTGGCAGAGTTTGCTAAAGAATTATACGGTGAGAAGGCTAAGGTTAGATTTAGACCACATTACTTCCCATTCACAGAGCCAAGTGCAGAAGTTGATGTATCCTGTTTCATGTGTGGTGGCGAAGACGATGGTTGTAAAATATGTAAAGGTACTGGCTGGATAGAAATTCTTGGATGTGGAATGGTCCATCCAAAGGTTCTTGAAATGTCAGGCATAGACCAACGAAATACAGTGGATTTGCATTTGGTATGGGGCTTGAGAGAATCACAATGTTACGATACGGTATTGAAGACTTGAGATTATTCTATGAGAATGATATCAGATTCTTAAAACAATTCTAAAAAAGGCGATAGGAGACGAAAAATCATGAATGTATCATTAAAATGGTTAACAGAATATACAGATGTCAATGTTGATACAGATACCTTCGTATCGGCTATGACCATGTCAGGGTCAAACGTAGAAGGTGTTGAGAAGATGGGTGAAGGTATTAGTGGCGTTGTTGTTGCTAAAATCCTTGAAATTGACAAACACCCTGATGCAGATAAATTAGTTGTTACAAAAGTAGATATTGGTAACGAAGTGATTCAAATCGTTACAGGCGCCAATAACATTGAAGTTGGGCAACTAGTACCCGTAGCACTTCCAGGCGCAGAGCTGGCAGAAGGGCTAAAGATAAAGAATGGGAAATTAAGAGGTGTTGAGTCTAATGGTATGATGTGTTCTGTTGAAGAACTTGGACTTGATCCTATGTATTTCCCAGATGCACCAGAATACGGCATCTATATTTTAAGTGATGAGTATGAACTGGGAATGGATGTTAAACCAATATTTGGTCTTGATGATGAAGTGGTTGAGTTTGAGATTACTTCGAACCGACCTGATTGCTTTAGTGTACTTGGTATAGCTAGAGAAGCAGCAGTTACCTTAGGGAATAAGTTTACATATCCAGAAGTGTCTTTCACAGAAGTTGAAGGTGATATTAATGAAGTTGCCTCAGTGGAAGTTCTCGCTCCTGATTTATGCCCAAGATTTGTTGCCAAAGTTTTGGTAGATGTTGATATCAAACCTTCACCAAAATGGATGCAAGATAAACTAAGGTCTGCTGGCATTCGTCCAATTAATAACTTAGTTGATATTACCAACTTCGTTATGGTTGAAATGGGACAGCCAATGCATGCTTATGATCTTGAAGAATTGTCACATGGCAAAATCATTGTTAGACGAGCTGGCGATGGTGAAATTATGATGACCCTTGATGGTGAAGAGCGTGAACTTGACTCTTCAATGCTTGTCATTGCTGATGAAAAAGAAATCATTGGTGTTGCAGGTGTTATGGGTGGTGAAGGTTCTAAAGTTAAGGATAATACAGGGATGATTATACTTGAAGCCGCTAACTTTGATTCAATGAGTGTACGTAAGACTTCTAAAAAAAATTGGTCTTAGAACAGACGCCTCAACTAAGTTTGAGAAGAATCTTGATCCTAACAATGCATTACTTGCTGTTGAGCGTGCGTGTCAATTGGCTGAAATGATTGGTGCAGGTAAAGTTCTAAAAGGCACAATAGACATAGATGCTGGGACTAGAACACCAAATACTGTGTCCTATGACCCAGATAGCATAAACAGATTACTTGGAACAGAGATTGCAGAATCTGAGATGGTAGAGACTTTCAAGGCATTAGAATTTGAAGTCGATGAAGCAAACAGATCAATAGTTGCGCCTACATTCAGACCAGATATTGAAAGAGAAGCAGACCTTGCTGAAGAAGTGGCTAGAATTCATGGTTATGACAAACTACCTGTCACACTAGCAACAGGAACACCGACTGTTGGTAAGAAATCTTTTGGTCAAAGAATGGAAGATTTAACCCGTCAGATAATGGAAGACTGTAGCCTTAATGAGGCAATGACTTATTCCTTTGAAAGTCCTAAAGCTTTTGATAAATTGGGACTTGAAGAAGACAGTTCAATGCGCACTGCAGTGACTATTGACAACCCACTTGGAGAAGATTTCTCTGTAATGAGAACGTCAACCATGAATGGTATGTTAACAGCCTTGTCAAATAATTATGCTAAGAGAAACTCAGCAGTAAGACTCTATGAAATAGGTACAATCTATGAACCGATTGCTGTTCCATTGAAGGAATTACCTAAAGAGTCAAGTAAACTGACTATAGGTATGTATGGAGATTGTGATTTCTATGATATTAAAGGTGTGGTTGAGACATTGTTTGAAGCAATGAACTGTCTTGGTAAGGCTGGATGGGATCCAACTGTATCTTTAGCATTCTTACATCCTGGTAGAAAAGCCAGTATATTGCTTGGTGAAAAAGAAGTTGGTTTTATCGGGGAAGTACATCCTAATGTATGTGATGCATATGAGATTGATGAGAAAGCTTATGTGGCTGTTTTAGATATGAAATCTTTGATTAAAAAAGCATCTCTTGATCATGTTTATACGCAAGTACCTAAGTATCCGGCAGTTAAGCGTGATGTTGCGATGCTTGTTAAAGAAGATGTTCTTGTAGGCTCTATTGAAAAAGTCATAAAACAAAGAGGAGGAAAGCTTCTTGAGTTAATTGAGTTATTTGATGTCTACCAAGGTTCACAAATAGAAGCAGGTTACAAATCAGTGGCTTATGCATTGTCCTTTAGAGCAGCAGACCGTACTCTAAAAGAAAAAGAGATTAACAAGACAATGACCAAAATACTTAATGGATTAGAAAGTGAGCTTGGTGCTACCCTTAGAAAGTAATTGTATTTGTCCATATAGTTACTTATGTAGCATTGTAATGTATCTTTAACTGGTATTTTATATAAAACCCCCTTATAATGTATAATATATACATCAGGGGGTTTTATTTTATGCGTAAATATAAACATGCAATAATTCTGTTTGCTATTCTAATATACTTCACATCCATTAGTGGTATCAGTGGCGATACAATTACACAAGTGCCTGATTCAGTTAGAATTGGTTTGGTAACTTATTATAAACAGGTAAGTAATATTCATTTCTACAATAACTCAGTTATACCAGGTTTTGTAGAAAATGGTAGTTTTTCGCCTGAATCAACAATTCAGACTTCAGGTAAAGATTTCTGGTTTTCACCAGCAACGAAACTATACATTGAATCAGACCAAACATTTGCCACCTATGAGGAAGCACTGTCTAAAGTAACACCTATTAGAGAAGCAGGCTATAAAGCTTATGCCACCTTGATGGCCAAGAATACGTGGAAAGTGTTTGCTGGTCACAAATCGAGTCAGGCTGAACTTGACACAGTCTATAATGCCATTAATGGATTAAATGATGTGACTTATCAAAATGCACCATCAAGCAAAGAGCGAATTATAATGGAGAGCCATTCTAATTACCCAGTCATGTTTGAAAACCGTTACCAAAAAACTGTCTTCACCACAGCCGATAAAAGAGGCGAGGATATTGTTGTTGATTTGGGTAAAAGGAGTTATAGAGGTTATATCGAAGTAGGGAGATATGGACGTGATGATTTGTCTGTAGTGAATCAATTGCCACTTGATGATTATTTGTACAGTGTTGTCATGTCTGAAATCTATGCCTCATGGCCAGAAGAATCTTTAAAAGCTCAAGCAGTTGCGGCCCGGACATTTGCTGTGTATCATATTGTTGTATCAGCGAAATACCCAAATGATCCTTATGATCTTAATGATACAGTGAATTCACAAGTCTACAAGGGCTACAGTATTGAGGATGATAGGGTTAACGCAGCCGTTGATGGAACAAGTGGAGAGATGATTTATTATAATGGGACGGTAATACCTGCATACTTCTTTGCAGCTAGCGGTGGACGTACTGAGAATAGTGAAAATGTATGGAGTGGCACAGTGGCTTACCTCAAAAGTGTTCCGGATATCTATGAGCAAGAACCTGAAAGACATCCATGGCTCAAAACCTATACACCTTCAGAGATTAGTAGTGCACTATCTAAAAGAGGTGTTAGTGTTGGGACTGTGACAGACCTAGAGGCTCTTTCTTATTCTGACGCTGGACGTGTAATCACTCTTAGAGTACATGGGACAAGTGGACACTACGACCTTGAAAAAGAAAAGATGCGTTATTGGCTTGGCATGTATAGCCGAAAATTTGTCATAATTAAAGAAGGCTTCAGACCTGACACCACATATGATGCAATAAATGGTGATGGTGAAGCGACACAAGTTAATTACAATGGGGCTGTTGTTATTAATGGAGACGGCCAAGTTCAAAATGTACTAAATGGAACAGAACAAGTCGTGGTAATGGGAACTGACAATATTATTAACCAACCTATGGTCAGTGCAACTTCAGGTAAATTCATCCTAGCAGGCGAAGGCTGGGGCCACGGTGTAGGCATGAGCCAGGCCGGAGCCAAAGGCATGGCCAAAGAAGGCTTCACATACAAAGAAATACTTGAGTATTACTATACGGATACAATTGTTCAGTAACCTGAATAATTGTATCGAGAGGCGTGATGGAATGAATCAAAAATTCAATCTGTCTGGCCTCCTTTTCTAAAGTATCAAAAAAGTGATGGAATGAATTTAAGTTTATAAATAGGCACTTAAAAAGAGGTTACTTCAATTCTGAAGTAACCTCTTAACTCGTTATTTTGCACTTCGCATCCGATACTGCTTTGGTGTGATGCCAGTGAATTTCCTAAATATAGTTGTGAAGTAGTTTTGGTTATTGTAACCAACACTTATTGCAATATCTAGAATAGAATAATTTGTTGTTTCAAGTAGGTATTGGCTTTCTTTTATCCGTGTCTGATTGACATAATCAGCAAAGGAAATGTTCATTTCCCTCTTAAACAAAGATGAGAAGTAATTAGGTGATAGGTTAACAAAATTCGCAACATCATTAAGTCTTATTGGCTCAGACAAGTGCATGTGAACGTATTTGGAAGCGTTCTTAATGACACTTACATGATTGATGTTCGATAGTTGTAATACACTATTGGTATATTTGACGACCATTCGCTCTAAAATACCGACTAATTCTTCTAAGGTATGTGTATGTTCAATCTTGGATGAAAAATAATCTTCTAAAGAAAGTGCTTTTTCAGGTTCAACCCCACCAGTAATGATTGCTCTGGCAAGGAGAGTAGAGAAGCTGAGAGCATTATTCTTAGAAGTTCTCAAGTGGTTTGGTGTAGCTGGGTTGAAATAATGAGCTTTGATATGCTCATTGTATAAGTCCACAACTTTCTCCAAATCACCATTTTGGACTTTGGTTAGGAAAAGTAATTCAAGTGCATAATTATGATCACTTTTTTCTAGCTCAATTTCTTGAACATAGGTATCCACAAAGTCACCGGACAGATTGTCTATCTGGCTGTGTGGGTATAGTTCTGTTAGACTTGGATTGGTAATTGTTGAAACCAATAGTTGTTGAACATAATAGGTGCGTGATGTGTTAAGTACTGGCACATCATTATACATGGTCTTAAGATGGTCTCGTTTGGACATTGAAAAACGTTTGTCGTGCATTACCTCATTAATAAGATGTTCATCAGCTTCCTTAGTTAAGAAAGGACCAAGTAAGAGTGCACCATAATAATTAGACTGGTCTGCAATAACAGCCGTCAAATAGGATAACTCGTAACTTGAGTCATATGTAAAAATACCATTACCATGGTTATTGCATATATCCTTGATAAAAGGATCGAATGTATCAAAAATATCCTCAAATAATTCGTCAACATTTGAGGAGGGACCTTGACCTATCAACTTATTATGATGTCTGTCAAGGACAGTAGCAGATAAGCCTGTACCGTAGTATAGGGTTTTCACAATGGATTCAATTAGAGGTAAGTCTAACTTCTTTTGTTTTACAAGATGTGATAATTGATACATGAGATTATCAACTCCATTTCTAATATTAGAGACTTGTCAGGTTAAACCTGTGAGCCAATATAGCTTGCCAATGATGGAGTACAAAGATGTCAAAAATTATGGCTTTATATTGATATTTTACTACAAACGATTACAGAATGTAAGGGTATTATTAGATATAATTTGATAAACGCGCGTTTATTATCAGTATAGTACTATTTTAAGCATATATAGGAGTGAATGTTATAACATATGCGTAAGTGGTTGACGTGAGATAGCTTTTTCATTATAATTGTATACAATGTCCAAAAAGGAGTCTTACATGAAATTAAGTGATTTTACATTTGATTTGCCTGAAGAATTAATTGCCCAAGAACCTTTGCTTGACCGCTCAAGCTCTAGATTAATGGTTCTTGATAAGAAGGCAAAGACAATTGAACATAGAGTTTTTAGAGATATAATTGATGAATTAAACAGTGGTGATTGTCTAGTGCTTAACAACACACGGGTTCTACCTGCAAGACTTATAGGTGCAAGAGCAAATACTGGTGGCAAAGTTGAATTTCTACTTTTAACTAGAAAAGATAAAGATCAATGGGAAGTTATGGTTAAGCCAGGAAAAAAGGCCAAACCAGGTGAACATATAGAATTCGGTGATGGTTTATTAAAAGCCGAGATTCTAGAAGTCTTAGATGGTGGCAATCGTTTGGTTTCATTTAAGTATGAAGGGATTTTTGAACAAGTTCTTGACGAACTTGGTCAAATGCCATTACCTCCTTACATAACCAAAGAACTTGAAGACCAAGAGCGATATCAGACAGTCTACTCAAAGCATAAAGGTTCAGCAGCTGCACCAACGGCTGGTTTGCATTTTACCACTGACCTAATGAAGCAGATTGAAGCTAAGGGAGTGACCATTGCCTATGTAACATTACATGTAGGGCTTGGTACATTTAGACCTGTAAAAGTTGACAATATTCTTGAGCATGATATGCATGCTGAGTATTATATGGTTGAGCAAGAAGAAGCTGATAAGATTAATAGTTGTAAGCAAAATGGCGGGAAAGTCATCTCAGTAGGAACAACCAGTTCGAGAACACTTGAGTCTGTAGCTGATGATAATGGTAATGTACAGGCAACAGGTGGTTGGACAGATATATTTATATACCCTGGGTATAAGTTTAAAGTGGTGGATGCGCTGATAACCAATTTCCATCTACCAGAATCAACACTAATAATGCTTGTTAGCGCACTTGCAGATCGAGAGTTTATTTTAGAGGCATATAGGACTGCAGTTAAGGAATCTTATCGATTCTTTAGTTTTGGTGATGCTATGTTTATTAAGTGAGGATATAGATGAAAGATAAAGTTATAAGTGAAGTACTTGATTATATTAAATTGATAGCGATTGTATTACTTATTACAACGCTTCTAAATACCTTGGTTTTTACATTTTCTACGGTTAAGCAAAGTTCAATGGAAAATACTTTAATGGATAAAGATGTTTTGATTATTGAGAAATTGTCAATGGTTCTAAGCACACCTAAAAAAAGGTGATATTATTGTATTTGTAGAAGAAGAGGCCGTATCAGATTCCTATTTGACCAAAGTATCTGTACTGTTTGATGATATGCTTAATAAAGTCAGAGGCAAAGAACAGAGACCAAGACTGGTAAAAAGAATCATAGGTCTTCCAGGCGACCTAATTAATATTGAAGATGGTCATGTATTTGTTAATGATGAAAAGCTGGATGAAAGCTATATTGAGGATTTAACATTTGCCAAGGTCCTTGATTACCCTTACACAGTTAGAGAAGGTCACTACTTTGTTTTGGGTGACAACAGAGATGTTAGTAAAGATTCAAGGCATTTTGGTGATGTAGCGCTTGAACACATTGAAGGTAAAGCTGTTTTTAGAATTAGTCCATTGAGTCAGTTTGGGTCACTTGATTAGTTGACGCATGATGGTCATATCTTGTACAATTGAATTTGTAAGGTTGGGACTAACAATATGAGTCAGTGTCTAAAGGAGGAGCAGTAAATGGAGAAGACAAAATTAGGTATTACCACAGGATTACTTGGATTTATCGCATATGTACTGGGTGGGTATAGTAGTTTGTGGGTTGTAGCATTATTAATGATTTTTGTGCTAATGACAGAAGCAGATGTTAACTTGAGGGTCAATGTTGTACAAGCAACAGTTATGGCCGCATTGTTTACTCTTGCATTTTTCTGTTTAAGTGGTTTATCAAGTTTGGGAAGTATGCTTGAAATGTCTGAATATTATAGATTAGATAATATATTCAGAGGTATAGTGAATATTGCTGAGATTGTATTCTTCTTGTTAGCAGCGATACAAGCTCTAAGCAACAAGGTAATGACAATTCCAATTGTAACACCAATGGTTCAAAAGCATTTTGCTAGTGCAGCTGAGTAATTATAATAAAAGAGAATTAACTGTTAAAGGCAACATCTAATAGAGTCATTAGATGTTGCCTTATTATTGTGTAATGATTAATATACAGTAGCTTTGAACCAAAGGTTTTTTTCTTTATCAAAGGCTTGATTACTATCACTGGCATGAATTAGATTCATAGCAGGTTCATCTGGATCTAGAACCGCGATACCAAAATCACCTCGTATTGTACCTTTTAGGGCTTGTTCAGGTCTTCTATGGCCAAGCAAGTCTCTAGCAACTTGGATGCCATTATCTTCTGGATATGTGAGTGTCATTGGTATGGTTGCCTTGCCTACAAAGGCTTTATCTAACCAAGTGACAAAGTTAGGTCCTTCTCTTTCAATGACCTCTTTGTAATGGTTTCGTATTAATATCTTATCAACAATTCGATAATGTATGTGTTCTATTGTGAAACCAGCATTAATGAAACGTTGCATAACTGAGTCTACAAGACCTCTTTCTAGGGCATCTGGTTTTAGGATGATAAATGTTCTTGAACTCATGAAATCGCCTCCAGTGAACTATAGATTATAGATTAATTCTAGCACTCATTGATTCAATGGTCAAAGAATGGATTTTTTATTTAAACTATGTGTATAATACCTATAAAGGTGGTGGGAAAATGAAATTTATAAAACTGTTTAGTTTTTTCATAATTTTTTATTTTGGTATTATAGCCCTTGATAGTTTAATTTCATTAGCAAAGTGGCTTAGTTTTGGACGCATTTATATTGAATATGGATTCTATGTATTTATGGTTCTGTTGTTTTTTAAATTATATAGTTAGACCTTGGATTGGGTATATTGGTAAACCAACATTTGAAGACTATAGTCAAATGTTTAATGGAAATGAAAAAAAAAGGCTTGCGTATTAAGAAATATTATTTGAAGCGAGTGACAAATAATGATCAAGATATACTTAAGTCTCTAATGGACAAAAAAGCCATTCAAGTATGGATTAAGAATTATCTGATGGTCAGTGTGGACGATTTTAATAAGGTGACTCGGTCTTATGCTTTTAAAGTATCTTCGGCAGTCTTGTTTTCTCCCAACTCATTTCTTGATGGTATTACAATTCTGTATGGTAATGCGAATATGATTTATACACTATCAAAGAAAGTCCATATAAGGTATACACTTAGAGATATGTGGCAAATGTACTTTTCGGTGATGTCTGTTGCATCTATATCAGGTTTGATAGAAGAATACGATGACTTTCTTATTGATATGTTCGAAGAGCTTCTTGAGGATTTGGGAGAAAAAATGGGGGAAGAAGCGGGAAAGGCGATTACAGATGCCATACCAGTAGTCAATATTGCTGCAAAAACAACTAGCTTTCTTATACAATCGGCAGGTAATTATGCATTTGTTATCTACAATGGACGTCGATTTAAAAAGATGGTTGAGAATGTTTACTTGACATATCAAATGACAATGGATGAGATTAATACGGAAGCACGAAAAGAAGCAAGAAAGTCAAAAATCACTTATGTGAAAGAACTGTCGGTTGGATTTGCTGAGAAGGTAAAAAAAAAGAAAATCTAACAAGAAATAGGACTTCAATAATCCATAGACATAAGCTTCATAGTATGATATAGTACTAGCGAGTAAGCTAGACGATCGCCTGTAGTGCAAGCTACCGGAGGAAAGTCCGAGCACCACAGGGCAGGGTGCCAGTTAACGGCTGGTGGAGGCAACTCTAAGGAAAGTGCAACAGAAATATACCGCCTGGTGATGGATTTTTTCGGTATCACCCGGTAAGGATGGAAAGGCGAGGTAAGAGCTCACCGCCTTCTTGGTAACAAGAGGGGCATATGTAAACCCCACCTGGTGCAAGACATTTAAGTGTGATGGTGACCCGCCAAGCACTTGGTTAGTCGCTTGATCTTATTGGTGACAATAAGGCTAGATAGATGATCGTTCACGACAGAACTCGGCTTATCGGCTTGCTCACTTACGATAAAAGAGATGCCACATGAGGCATCTCTTTTATCATGCTCAAAAGTCAAGAAAGAGGAAGAAATTTCTCACTAACCACACCTTGTCGGTGATTGACTAAAATGTCCTAAAAATGATAAACTGCCTATAGAATATAGAATATAGAATATAGAATATAGAATATAGAGATGAGAGGTATAGGGAATGGAATTAAGTATAATCCGATGGATACAGCAATTTGCATCAAATGGACTGGACCAATTCTTTGAGATTATGACACAATTTGGAGAAGAGAACTTGTATATTGCAATCATCACTTACTTATATTGGAATGTGGATAAGAAGTTTGGTAAGGTGCTTGGGTTTGCAACGTGTATGACTTTGATTATTAATAACAGTTTGAAAGAATTATTCAACTTTGACAGGCCCATAGGTGAAGAGGGGATAAGAAGTTTGAGACTTGAAACAGCAACTGGTAAGGCCTTTCCAAGTGGTCACACCCAGTCGGCTAGTACTTTTTATACTATGCTTGGTTTAAGAGTGGACAATAGACTAGTAAAGAGCTTATGTGCTGCCATTATTTTTGTAGTTGGTTTGTCTAGAGTTTATCTAGGTGTCCATTATCCAAAAGATGTTATATCTGCGTGGGTTATAGGTGTTCTAATTGCTACCACTGTATTTTTTGTTGTCTATAAGCACAAGAAAGCTCTTTCTATTTATTTTGCTGGTGTAGGGGCAGGGATTTTATTACTTTCATTTATTGGTTCTGAGGATTACTATAAGTCGCTTGGTTTATTAATTGGTTTTGCCATAGCTTGCTATATAGAAGAAATGTATGTAAATTTTTCCACTGAATCAAGACTAAGCAAAAAGATTATAAGATTTATAATTGGTGTACTAATTCTTATATTAATAAAGTCTGTATTAAAGGTTGTTTTCCCACATCATATGGTTTTTTGATCTAATAAGGTATGCAATTGTTAGTTTGCTTGGGTTTGGTTTGTATCCCTTGTTATTCTCAAAATGGAAAGTTTTGATGTAACTTTTGGTTTCATTGTAGTTGTAATGATTTATTCATTTGGTAACATATCTGGGCTCGTTTAAACCCAGCTGTTGCAATAGCATTCTATAGTGCTAAGAAATTAGTTGGCAATAAAGTTATACCTTAAATTGTCGCTCCTATAATTGGAGCGTTGATAGCCAGTTTGGTTAGAACACATCTTGTTGAAGAACTAGAGGAATCATGATTTGGCGTATTGCTTAGGCGTGATACCCAGATGTTTTTTGAACAATCTAATAAAGTGGGATTCATTTTGGTAACCAACTTGTAGTGCAACTTGGGATACCAATAACCCTGATTTGAGAAGAGACTTCGCTTTCATTAATCGCAGCTGTGTAATGTATTGATTAATGGTAAAGCCAGTCTCTTTTTTGAATGATTCACAGAGATAGTATTTATTGGTAAAAAATGTGGAGGATAAGGTATCAAGTGACAAATCACCTTCAAGATTTACAACAATATGGTCAATGATTGGTTTTATTTTTGAAAACCTATACTAGCATCGTAGGAGGACACTGGTGTATTGGTACTAAGATACTTGCCAATGGTCATTAAGATTTCAGCAAGTTTAATGGTAATGTAGTTCTGGTCTCCTTTGAATGTAGAAGAATAATGATAGATGGTTTGATCTAATAAGGCCCTTATTTCTATAAGTTGTTGTTTGTTTAGCCTAATATGTTTTGGATGTTCTTTGTCCTCAAATATATTAAGTATGGGGACAAAAGATGTGCCTAATGATACTATGGATGAGGGTTTGAGGAAAATCAAATATCGTTCATATTTTAGACCCTTTGGTACTATGTTTTTATGTAAGTCGTTGACGCCAAATATGAACATATCTCCAGGCTCTGCTTCATAGACCTTATCATTGATAAAGAAGCGATGGCCTCCAGATATGGATAAATTAAGCTCATATTGGTCATGATGATGATACTTTGACATAGACCACTCAGTAGATATTTGATGTTTGATATAAATTGCTTCAAGGCCTTGATCCACATAATTTGACATAAGTCACCCCAATAATTGCATATTTTTATTGATTATACCATGATAATAAGCGAATAATCAATTGTATAATGAGAATATCACTAGAACAGAAGGAGGATTTATGGAAATTAAAACATTGAACAAATCATTAATTGATGAAAGCCTACAAGCAGTTTTAAGTAAAGTTGATAAGAATCTAGTAACATTTAGAGATATATTCCCAATGCCAGCAAGTATTGGAAATGTTTATGGGGGTCATGGAAATGACTGTGACTGGACTCAGAGTTTTTGGACTGGCATGGTATGGTTAGCTTATGAACTAACAAAGGATGACAAGTATTTAGAACTTGGAAGACACCATACTGCAAGTTATAAGAAGAGAATTGATGAGAAGTTAGCAACAGATACTCATGATTTAGGTTTCCTTTACACATTATCTGCTGTGGCAGACTATAAAATAACTGGCAATGCGTCGGCTAAACAAGTTGCTATTGATGCAGCTGACGAGTTAATGTTGCGCTACAAAGAAAAAAGGTGAGTTTATCCAAGCATGGGGAGATATCAATGATCCTAACATGTATAGACTGATTATTGATTGCTATATGAATCTTCCACTATTGTTTTGGGCTTCTGAAGTTACTGGAGATTGCAAGTATGCAAAAGTAGCAACTAATCATGCACATACTGCTAGAAATGTCATTATAAGAGATGATAACTCAACTTACCACACTTACTATTTTGATCCTCAAACAGGTGAACCGACAAAAGGTGTAACACATCAAGGGTATGCAGATGATTCCTGCTGGTCAAGAGGACAAGCATGGGGTGTTTATGGTTTTGCCCTATGCTACAAATATACAAAAGATCCAGAGTTTATTGAAGAGTTCATAAAAGTAACGGATTACTTCATTGATCATCTGCCAGAAGATAAGGTGGCTTACTGGGATCTTTGTTTTACATCTGGTAGTGAAGAGCGAGACACATCATCAGCTTCTATAGCTGCATGTGGTATTCTTGAAATGATTAAGTATCTTGATGATGAGGCTCTGAAGAAAAAATACGAATTGGTTGCAATGGAGATGATGGAATCTCTGATTAATAATTATACAACATTTGAATCGGATACTGCCAACGGCCTATTATTTGAAGGCGTATATTCTAAGCCTGGTGGTAACGGTGTTAATGAAATGACTATCTGGGGTGATTATTACTTTATGGAAGCCCTAGTTCGACTAAAGATGGACTGGAAGCTCTACTGGTAGAGCTCCCAGTAACATCACTACTAGATTAGCTTGAATCCAAGTGACTGTAAATTATCAGAAGATGGACCAATATGGACCTTAAAAGTTCCCTTTTCAGACTTAAATTGCATAGATTTAGTATGGAAGCGAAGCATGGTTTCTTCAATCTTGAAGGAAACTTGCTTTGTTTCTTTTGGTTCAAGAGATATTTTCTCAAAACCTTTGAGTTCAAGTAATGGTCTAACTACTGAACCGGTCATGTCTTGGATGTATAATTGGACAATTTCTTCGCCACTATAAGAACCTGTATTAGTAATATTTATAGTTGCTATTATGGTTGAATTTTCTCTTAAAGTTGTTTCACTTAGATTGAAAGAATCATATTCAAAGGTGGTATAACTGAGGCCGTGACCAAAAGCATATAAAGGTGCATTTGGCATGTCCAAATAAGTGCTCTCAAAACGTGAACGTATCTCATAGGGTTTGCCATACTCATAATTATTGTCAACCGCTGGACGTCCAGTTCTAAAATGATTGTAGTAGACAGGGATTTGCCCTCCATGTCTTGGGAAAGTCATTGTAAGTTTTCCACTGGGTACAGCATCACCAAAGAGAAGGTCAGCAATAGCGTTACCACCTTCTGTTCCAGGAAACCATACATTAAGTATGGCTGGCATGTGATGGTCGAACCAATCAAGTGTTAATGGGCGGCCACTAAAGAGAACCATTGCTGTGGGTTTACCTTGTTCAAGTATCTTCTTGGCTAGGATTTGTTGATCACCAGGTACATCAATATTTGTACGATTGCCAGCTTCACCAGACATATCTTGAGACTCACCAAGTGCTAGAATCACTATGTCAGCTGACTCTGCTAGTTCAATTGCCTTGATTAGTTCATCTGGATTGTCTGAAAGTGGTTTACGTATATCGCAACCATTGGCTGTTACTATCTTAGTTGTGGCACCAAGCTTACTCTTAATACCACTTGCCAATGAAATCGCATCATTGGTATCACCCATGGCTTCCCACCAACCAAGTATTTCTTGGTTGTCAGCATGTGGTCCAATAATGGCAATTGTTTTTTACATCTTTAGAAAAAGGGAGGGTGCCATCATTTTTTAGAAGGACGCTCGATTTGATTGCAGCTTCTTTGGCCAATGCTCTATGTTCATCGCACAAGAATATGTCGTTCACTTTTTCCTCGTCTAGGTCACGGAAGGGATTATCAAAAAGGCCAAGTTCTTCTTTGAGTGATAGTATTCTTGTAACAGATTTATCAATTAGTGTTTCAGAGATTGTCCCATCTTTTACCAATGATTCAAGGTTGTTAAAGTATATAGGAGAAACCATCTCGATATCCAACTGAGCGTCAATAGTTTTGATGCAGCAATCTTGTTCGTCCTCACATGCACCATGGACCATTGCCTCAAAAGGTGCTTGCCAATCAGATATTAGTATATGGTCAAATTCCCATTCCTGGCGAAGAATATCGTTCATAAGGTAGTCATTTACTGTGGCTGGAATACCATCAAATATGTTAAAAGAAGTCATGACCATTTTTGAACCAGCATCTAGGGCTGATTTGTAACCAGGGAGGTAGTATTCACGTAGCCATCTGTCTGAAATATCTACTGTATTGTAGTCACGACCTCCTTCGACTGCACCATAGGCTGCAAAATGTTTGGTACATGCAACCATTGAGTGGTCTGTTTCAAGCGAGTCTTGTTGAAAACCTTTAACAGTGGCAGCAACCATAAGACCATTAAGGTAGGCATCTTCACCAGGACTCTCCATAACTCGGCCCCATCTAGGGTCTCTAACCAAATCGCACATTGGTGCAAAGGTAACATGATGACCAGCAAGAGAACCTTCTATTGACGCAACTCTTGAACTGGCCTCAACTAAGCTTGGATCCCAAGAAGCACTAAGACCTAAGTTAATGGGAAAAAATAGTTTTGTAACCATGAATAATATCATACATAAAGAGTAGGGGGATACCTAGACGATGATTATCTACATATTCTTTTTGAATAGCTCTTACTTGCTTTGGATTTTGAACTGTAAGGATAGACCCCATATTGTATAAATCCTCAGTGGTGAAGGCTAAGTCACCTGTAGGTCCAGTCATAAAAACTGTGGATGAATTATTGCCCTTTATATGATCGTAGATGTAGGGATGTATTTGAATCATCTGCCCAATTTTTTCTTTGAGTGTCATTTTACCTAGTAGTTGGTTAACAAATTCACTTGCCATATCAATTCTCCATTTCCTTTGTAATCTTGTGTTAATATTATGGCGTGTCGCTATATAGTACATTAAAATTCTTATGATACATTAAAAATCTTGTGGTGAAATTGCTTATAACAGAAAAAGAAACACCGTTTCCACGGTGCTCCTTATCTATGTAGTAGTGATATGATAGTTGCTTTGTATAAGAAATTAATGTACTTCATCAGTTACAGTTTCTACCTGTCCTTCAGATGGAAGTGATTCAACACCATCACGCCATGCTTCAAATTTATCAATTGTCATCTGTAATGTATTTTGGCTTAGTTCAGGTAATTCTCCACCCCAGATTTCTTCTGCCAACTTATAACCTTCTTTAACCGCATCAAGTAACATATTGGCTTTGCTTGGATCATCACCTGACAATGCAATAGCAAATTCAAGGAATCTATCAGAAGTTGACTCTGCACTCCAGTATCCACCTGGTGCAACATCTTCTTGAGCTTTAGCAATAGCTTCATCAGTGATTTCAAACTCAATTTCAACGCTTTCTTTAGCTTCAAGTTCTATCACTGACTTAAGGTCGCCGTCTTCAATAGCGCCTCTGAATCTTTGAATAAATCCCCTAAGACCACCAAGTTGTCTTAAAGTACCTTTTTTAACAGTATTTCTGAATAAGTCAACAAGTCTTTGGTCAGTTTCTTCTTTCATAGCAAGAACTTTCTCCATGTCTGGCTTATAAGTAACTTTTGATTGTTTCTCTGATTTTTCAAAGACAGCAGATGAAGTGGCACTTATGGATAGTGCTTCTTTCTTTGTGTAAGCTTCACCATTCTCATTTTTTATATATGCCTCTTGACTAGAGTAATTAACATTTAATGTGTTTTGTGTAGTGATATTATTCATAATAATTCCTCCTTGAACAAAAAACTGCATGACCCATCCATAGGTCTGGTTATCCTTATTAATTTTATCGGCAAAACATAGGTTCAGATTAACCCTTAAATCATGTAATATAAGAGGTTAGGTATAATTTGAACAAATTGTTAATAATCTATTAGAACTTTATTATACTTTTAATCTATGTATAGACTTATATGACTTGATGTGCTAATTTATAGTTACCTTAATAGAAGGTATGGATATAGACAAAAAATGGAGTTGATAATATGAAATGTAGTTCATGTCATGAAAATACAGCCATCGTATTTATAACTAAGATGGAAAATGGACAACCTATAAGAGAAGGTTTATGTTTACCTTGTGCACAAAAGCAGGGTCTTGCACCACTAGATGCAATCTTACAACAAACGGGGATGTCACAAGATGAGTTTAATAACATTAATGAACAGATGTCTGAGTTGTTTGAAGATGTGGATATGGATCAATTAACTGAAAGCTTTATGAATCAAGACGGTGAAGGTGGCAACCAATTTGCAAACTTATTTGGAAATGCTATGGCCGGTGGCAGTACTGACGATGATGAAGAAGATGTAGACTCAGTGAAGCTAAGCGGAAGCGAAGGCGAGAGGCAATTTAGTGGTTCAGATGCTTCAAGTGAGAAGAATGTTAAAACAAAGGTTAAGTCAGGCCCCAAAAGACCAAAACGTAAAAACCTTGATAACTTTGGCATTAACTTAAATGAAAAAGCTCAGAAAAAAGAAGTGGATAGAATTATTGGTCGACATAGGGAAATTGACAGAGTTATTCAAATCCTCAATAGAAGGACCAAGAATAACCCAGTCCTTATTGGAGAACCAGGTGTTGGTAAAACAGCTATTGCAGAAGGTCTGGCTGTTCGTATTGTCGAAGGTCAAGTACCGACAAAACTTCTTAACGTAGAAGTCTATTTACTAGATTTGACAGCTGTTGTTGCTGGAACACAGTTTAGAGGCCAATTCGAATCTAGAATGAAAGCAATCCTTAAGGAAGCAACTCAAGAAGGGAATATCATTCTTGTTATAGATGAAGTACATAGTATTGTTGGCGCAGGCGAAGCGGAGGGTGGCACAATGAATGCTGCAAACATTCTGAAGCCAGCACTAGCAAGAGGTGAAGTTCAGATTGTTGGCGCAACAACTCTCGAAGAATACCGTAAGCATATTGAAAAGGATTCTGCACTTGAAAGAAGATTCCAACCTGTTATTGTCGATGAACCTTCAGTTGAAGATTCAATAGAGATTCTAAAAGGCATAAAGGATTATTATGAAGACTATCATAAAGTCCACATTAACGATCAAGTTATTGAGACTGCAGTAAGGATGTCAGAACGTTACATTCATGATAGATTCTTACCTGACAAAGCCATTGATGTTATTGATGAAGCAGGTTCAAGAGCAAACTTATTGAATGAAGGTCTGGTAGAACTTGAAGCCCTAAAAAATGAACTTCAAAAAGTTGTATCAGAAAAAGAAGAAGCTGCGGCAAGTGATGATTATGAACATGCGGCTGATTGTAAAGTAGAGGAACTAAGGCTTAATTCAAAGATAGAAGCCATTGAAAAAGAATGTGAGAATGTTTCTATTACTGATGAAGATATAGCATATGTTATTGAAGCATGGACTAAGATTCCGGTTCAGTCCATTGCAGAAGATGAAGCCTTTAAGCTCATAAATCTTGAAGAGCGTCTTCACAGAAGAGTCATTGGGCAAAATGAAGCCGTTAGCAAGTTAGCAAGAGCGATTCGAAGAAGTAGGTCCGGCTTTAAGCGTCGTAAAAAACCAGCATCATTTATATTTGTTGGTCCAACTGGCGTAGGTAAGACTGAGTTGACCAAAGCCTTAGCTAGTGAGATGTTTGGTAATGAGGATGCATTGGTTCGTTTTGATATGTCAGAGTTCATGGAAAAACATACAGTATCTAAATTAATTGGGGCACCTCCAGGTTACGTTGGATATGACCAAGCTGGGCAGTTAACTGAAAAAGTTAGAAGAAGACCATACTCTGTTTTACTTCTTGATGAGATTGAAAAAGCCCATCCAGATGTGTTCAACTTGCTTCTTCAGATTCTTGAAGATGGACGTTTGACAGATGGCCAAGGTAGAACTGTAAACTTCGAAAACACCGTTATTATTATGACCTCCAATGCTGGAACTAATACTAAAGCTGATGGCGTTGGCTTTGGTAACACGGGCTATGAAACCTTACAGAATAAGTCTAATGATGCCTTAAAAGCAATCTTCAGACCTGAATTTATGAACCGAATTGATGATACAATCGTATTTACTTCTCTTGATGATAATGAGCTTAAACAGATAGTTGAGTTAATGCTAAAAGATGTAATGATAACAGCAAAAGAGAAGGATATTACCTTACTTGTTAGTGATGAGGTAAAAGCTTTTGTTCTTAAGAAGGGTTATGATCCTCAGTTTGGTGCTAGACCACTACGTAGAGCCATACAACAGTACATTGAAGATGAGCTTGCAGAAGCTTATATCAAAGGTGATATCAAGGATGGACAAGAAGTTGAAGTGGCCATAGAAGAAAATACTGTAATTTTAAGATAATGTATGGTGAGACTTTACTTGACAGAAAACGCTTTCAAGGTTAAAGTAAAGTAAGAGTAAAAGCTTTGTTATCATGGTGTGAAACGCTGTGTGGAAGGAATACCCATTATGTTTGGAGATATAGTATTTGTACAAAGAACACCTATGCTGTTCAAATCAATTAAAATACGATGTAATGAAGATACAAGACTGATTGATAAACTAATCTACAGACTTGGTAGATACCGCCACTATGGTATTGAAGTTGAGAATGGCAATGTCATTCATTTTCATTCAACTGCTTATCACAAAAGAAAACTTGCAACCATCAAGAAAGTACCTATGTCAGAATTCTTGGCAGGTGGTGAGGTATCCATTTTACAGCTTCCAAAGAGCTCAAGACTCAGCCGTGAAGAGATTGTTGAAAGGGCTTATGAAGCCCTTGGAGAAGCACCAATACCTTATAGCATAAACAAAAAATAATTGTGAGCACTTTGCAATGTGGTGTGCTACTGGTGTATCTCAATCTAGACAATCTTATTTCCTTAGCAAAGGACAAGATGTTCTGATGTTGCCAACCAAAGTACCAGGGCAAGTCAAAAGAGTTGTGCCTTTTACAGTTAATACGGTTGTTCCAGGAGCAAGACGTACCAAAGACAGAACAGTTGAATTTGGTGTTAGTCTTTATAGAAAAATTCTACGTAGAGCATAATAATGTTAATAAAGTAACCACTTTCAAGTAATTGAAGGTGGTTTTTTTGTACAAAGTTATCGTAAAATATTGTTAAAAAAAAGATTAATGAAAATAATTAGCAAATGATAAAAATTATCGTTTACAAAATTCAATCGTGTGCTATAATATTAGCAAATGCAAATATAAATAGGTGTGAACGTTATAATATATGATTTTTTTCGGGGATGAAACCATTTAATTAGCAATTAAGATTGATGTTAATCAGGAGGTACACAGTATGAAAATAGGATTAATTGGCCTAGGTAAAATGGGCTATAATTTGGCGCTTAACATGAGAGATCAAGGACTTGATTTTGGTGTTTATAATCGAAGCGTAGAGCCAAGAGAGAGAATTGCAAAAGAGAATGTAAAGGTATTTGATAGCATAGAATCTATGGTTGATGCACTTGAATCACCAAAAGTTGTGTGGATAATGGTTACAGCAGGAAGAGCAACAGAAGCTATTCTTGAAACAGTAACCCCACTATTATCACCAGGAGACATAATTGTGGATGGAGGTAACTCTAGATTTAGTGACACTCTTAGTAGAGGTGATGCTCTTGAGGAAAAAGGCATTCATTTTGTTGATGCTGGGACATCTGGTGGTACTGATGGTGCACGTAATGGTGCCTGCATGATGGTTGGAGGTCATGATGATGCCATCAAAGTTATTGAACCATATCTAAAAGTCCTTAACGTAGAAGAAGGTTACCTACACTGTGGACGTAGAGGTTCAGGACATTACGTGAAAATGGTCCATAATGGTATTGAGTATGGAATGATGCAAGCCATAGGTGAAGGACTAGAGATTCTCAATCAATCTGAATTTGACTTAGATTTTGAAAAAGTAGCAAATGTTTGGAACCATGGTTCAATAATTACAGGCTACTTAATGCAAATGACCAAACAAGCATTTGAACATAACGGTGATACACTAAGTAATATTATTCCAGAGATTGATTCTAATGGAGAAGGTCTATGGACAGTAGAAGAGGCTCTTCGACTTGGTGTATCTGCACCAGTCATTGCCAATTCATTATTTGTTAGAAACGCATCAAAAGACAAGCAAAAATTCTCAGACCGTGTTGTGGCAGCACAGCGAAATGAGTTTGGCGGACATAAACTTCATGTGAAAGGTTAGTGATGACCATGAGTGACAATGGCTTAATCTTCACTATATTTGGTGGGACAGGGAATCTAACTTACAATAAGTTGATACCTGCATATTACCAGTTATATGTTGAAGGCAGGATGAAAGACAATGTTTCTATTGTAGCGATAGGACGAAGAGATAAGACATCAGAGAGTTACCGTGAGGAGTTCCACGAAGTTTTAATGAATAAGGTTAAAGATTTTGATGAGGCTATTTATCAAAAGTTTAGTGTTCTGATTCACTACTTTCAGATGGATTTTCAGAATAAAGACCACTACAAGGACCTTAATAACTATATGAATCAAACAGATGCAGATCATAATGGTTCTGGTAATCGGATATTTTATTTGGCCACATCACCAATGGACTTTCCTTTTATTTCTGAGCAACTGAAAGAAAAGGGGTTGCTTGATACAGGTGGCTTCTACAGAGCTGTATTTGAGAAGCCATTTGGCTATGACCTTGAGTCTGCAAGAAAAATCAATAACACTATATCTAGCATATTTGGAGAAGACAATATCTACCGTATAGATCATTATCTGGGCAAGGAAATGATTCAGAACATCAATATGGTTAGATTTTCAAATCAAATATTCAGTGCGGTATGGAACAAAGATTCTATTGATAATGTGCAGATTTCTGTTAAGGAAAGTGTGGGGGGTACAAGAACGTGGTGGCTATTATGATACATCAGGGGCATTAAGGGATATGGTTCAGAATCACTTGCTTCAGATTTTGGCCTTGGTCGCTATGGAGCCACCAAGTAGCTTTGACACAACACATGTTAGAGATGAGAAAGTCAAGGTTATCAAGAATCTTAGAATCAATAAGAATCTTAAAGAACGAGACCTCATATTTGGCCAGTATAATGGTTATACAGGTGAAGTGAAAGTTGATCCAGACTCTGTAACTGAGACCTTCGTTGCAATGAAATGTGAAGTAGATGCACCAAGATGGGAAGGGGTTCCCTTCTATCTGAGAACAGGTAAAGCCTTAGATGGTAGAGAGGCTGAAGTTATCATTGAATTCAAAGTAGATACTTGTTGTAGCGAGTTCACAGGGGCAAAACCAAATCTTCTAGTTATTAAGATTCAACCGGAAGAAGGGGTTTACTTTAGAATTAACACTAAAGAGCCTAGAAGTGATAATAGCCTTATGACTGTGAGTATGGATTACTGTCAATCCTGTAATATCTATTATAAGTCGCCAGAAGCATATGAACGTCTTCTACTCGATATTATGAATGGTGATGCAACGCTCTTTACTAGGTGGGATGAAGTGGAAAGTGCGTGGCAACTTGTTTCAGATCTTACCAAGGCTTCAGAAGACAAGAAGACATACATGACGAATTATATAATGGGTTCAACAGGGCCAAAGGAATCACATGACCTTCTTGAAAAGGATGGACGTCAGTGGTGGCAACTTGAAGACCTAAGAGGTGACTTCTATGGAGGTAATATATGAAACTATATGACATATCAATGCCAATATCTGAAAAGATAGTGACTTACAAAAACAATCCTAACAAACCTGTATTTGACAACATTGCCAACCATGATAATAGTTCACATTATGAGACAGATATTCGATTGAATCTTCATACAGGTACACATATTGATGCACCTTTGCATATGAAGCCTGGTGGAGAAACAATGGAAGTCTACGACTTAGAGAGATTTGTTTCTAGGGCAAAAGTACTCGATTTTACAAATGTTGTTGGTAAAATTAGTAAAGCAGACCTTGAGACCAAGGCTATTGAGAAAGGTGATTTCATACTTCTAAAAACAAGAAATTCAACAGAGGATTTTTTTAATATGGAGTGGATATCCTTAGCAATTGACGGTGCTGAGTATCTGGCTGATATCGGTATCAATGGTGTTGGAATTGATGCACTTGGCATTGAAAGAGATCAACCAAGTCATAGAACCCATCTTAGTTTGATGGAGAAACACATTATCATTCTTGAAGGATTAAGGCTTGGTGATGTAACAGAAGGTGACTATGAGTTGATTGCACTACCTCTTGCACTTAGTAATGTGGAAGCGGCACTTACAAGAGCAGTCTTGATACAACGATAGGCTTATAGAAAATATTTTGTACGAAAAATAGGTGTAAGTTATGAGTGCTAGTAAATTGTGTGAAAACACTATTTGCTAGCATTTTCTTGCTAAATCAGCTGATTTAGATCATTGTAATATAGTGCAATCTACTTGAATCTATTATAAGTAAATGGTATGATTTCTATTAGGAAAAACATTCATAGGAAAAAGGAGTTTCAATGATTTTAATTAACAAATGGACTTTAAAGTATCACCTTGTAGTATGTGTAGCACTAACACTGGTATTGTATATTAGTAATAAGATTGCAGAGTATGGCGTATATGGTATTAGACTAGCCATCAATTTAGTATCATCATGGATTTCACCTAATCAAGCAGCTAGTATTGCCATTATTTCTGGTGCTGATGAACCATTGTTAAAAGGTTCAATCTCTGATTTGATTTTGGTATTGTTAGGGAATGGGTATTTTATATTCTTTTTGATTTTGTTAATACTTTACAAGCCTACAAGTTACCTATTATTGAAGGTCTTTGATATTAATAAGATGTAGTAGGAATTATAAGCGGGGAGGCAGAATGGATATAGAGATTAGACAATATATTAAAGCGGATGCCATTGCCATATCCAAACTTATGAGACAAAATTTCATGGAAGTCAACATAAGAGATTATTCCAAAGAGGAAATGGTTGACTTAGCAAAGTTCTACTCACCGGATAAAGTGAATCAAATAGCTTCTGATTCTCACATGTATGTGGCTAATATCAAGGATAATGTCATAGGATGTGGTGCAATTACAAGTCTTAATAATGAGGATGATGTCAGTGAACTTGTCTCAATCTTTGTCTCACCTAACTGTCAGGGCAAAGGTGTTGGCAGCCTTATTATGAGGGCATTAGAGCAAGATGTCTATTTTACATGTGCAAAGAGGGTTGAGATACATTCTTCCATTACAGCATGTGAGTTTTATAAAAAGTTTGGCTATGATTATATAGATGGTCGCAAGATACTTGACCAAGATAGACTATACAGACTTGAGAAGCATAAGTGAAGTGTTTTTAACATTATATAATATACGGTTTTTGGAGGGGAAGGTAATGAAAAGTCGTAAGCGAGTTTTTATATTTGATATTGTTTTTTATATGTTTTTTGGTGTATTTCATCTTCACAGAATATGGGCCCTTGTAGAGCGTTCCAGTTATGCTAAGTTCTGGCTAAGTGTCTTACAGAGTAGAGGTATTATTTATTTCATTTTACTAGCTATAATGATGCTACTATGTCTTGGAGGATTTATAGCTTTTGTTAGAAACCGTCGCTATAACTTCTGGTGGAGATACCTATACTTGCTGGGTGGAGCTTATGTAGTATTTGACTTGTTTGCAATTTATTTCGAATTACCTGTCTGGAAAGAAGTTATTTATACAATGTTTGATACATCAAATTCTAATTGGACACTCATATGGGGTGGATTCATTGGAATGGGTGCCTTATCATTAGTTCTTGGAATTAGGTTAATAATGACCTATATGGGTCAAAGGAATATACGTATGAAAACAAGAAGAAGAGGCAGAAACCGTTAGGTTTTGCCTTTTTTTTTCTGTCATTGTTGTTAATTAGAACTTTGAGTTTGCCCTTATGTCCAAAATACTAAATAAGCAGAACCAGGATTATCTTTATATCAAACAATATTGTGGTAATGGTCTACTTGTAGTATAGTACAAAAATAGATGAGAAACATATCTATTACGTTATAGTATAAAATGCAGAAATCGAAAGGAGTAATTATGTCATTTTACAGTGAAATAGTTAAATACTATGAGGCCATATTTCCACTCAAGGATGTAAAGGCAAAGTGGATAGAATCAATCATTCAAGGCAATAGTTATAAGAGCCTCTTAGATATAGGTTGTGCGACGGGGGGGGCATTGTGTGGGCGCATGGCAAAACATTTGGATAAAGTGAATGGTTTTGATTTAGATGAAGCATGGTAGATAGGGCCAATATGTTCTACAAATATAACAATCTCCAGGTTAAACAAGGCAATATGCTAGAGATTGATAAATTATACAAGGGAGACTCCTTTGACTTAATTACATGTTTTGGTAATACCCTAGTACATGTTGGGTCAGAGAATGTGCCTAGTGTTTTCAGACAAGTTAAGGGTCATTTAAATGACAAGGGGACCTTTGTTTTGCAAATTCTCAATTACGATTATGTGTATGAGAATAAAATCACATCCTTACCTGAGATTGATAACGATGTGATAAGATTTGACAGATACTATAGGTTGGGTGACAAGGACTCCATTGACTTTAAAACAATCCTTACAATAAAGGAAAGTGGTAAACAACTTGAGAATTCTATACCACTATACCCAATTATGAAAGAACAAGTATTAGGTTGGCTTGATGATGCTGGCTTCTCGGACGTAACGCTATATAAGAATTATAAAGAAGATATCTATGACGGTCAGCATTTGCCACTGATTGTTGTAGCAAAGTAAGCTCTTTTTCACCAAATCTACTTATGCTGGTAACCTATGATACAGAAAAATAAGAGCTCAAGTCATATAATGTTATTAAGATGGGATTGAATGAAGAGACCACATAGATATGAAAGCAATAAGGAGATTAGTGATGAATACTTATTTTGATATAAAAGATACGGTTTTTGACATAACTGAGAAATACGATGAAGCTATAGATTTACTAATAAATGTCGGGCTTGATCAAATGAAAGATAAGGTCATGAGAGAAAGCCTTGGTAAGAATATTTCACTTGAAATGGCATTGCAGATGAAACAAGTAAATGTGAAGACATTTGAAGATAGACTTGTTCAAGCCATCCAAGATAATAGAGAGTCTATTGATGCGTCTCTCGCTGCAAAAGAGAAAAAGACAGATGCTAAAATTAGGATTGATGGTATATTACCATGTCCTGTGAAAATTCCTTTACTCGAAGGATTTGAAGGTTGGCTAGATACTAAGGACAAGCAATTCAAAGAAGACCTTGATTATGAACTGAAGGCTGCCTCTATGGGTGTTGATTGGTTGGTTGAAAATATTGAGAAATCAGAATCAGCTGACGTTCTTTCTGATTTATTTATTTCAGCAGGCTTTGATTTGTTTTTTGATAAGCACTTAATTGGAAAATATAAGGACCAAGGGGCATTTAAGGATTTCACCAATATAGATGCTTATAATAAGGATTTCAACAATGAGAAGATGTCATTAAAAGACCCAGCTGGCCAATACTCGATGTTGGCTGTTGTACCAGCTGTATTTCTTGTGAACACAGAAGAATTAGGTGATCGTAAGATGCCAATGAGTTGGGCAGACATACTGGAGCCAGAATTTGAGAATGCTGTTTCTTTGCCTATCGGTGACTTTGATTTATTCAATGCAATTCTCCTTAATATCTACAAAACATATGGTGAAGAAGGGGTAAACAAACTTGGAAAAAGTTTGTTAAGAAGTATGCATCCCTCAGAAATGGTAAAATCACATACAAAAAAAAGCTTCAAGACCAGTTGTGACAATCATGCCATATTTCTTCACTAAGATGACAAAACATGGTGGGCCAATGGCTGCTGTTTGGCCAAGAGATGGCGCTATTATTAGTCCGATTTTTATGTTGAGTAAAGCAGATGAGCAAGAAGAACTTCAAGATGTTGTTGATTTTTTTGCTTCAAAAGAAATAGGAGAAATTCTATCACATCAAGGAATGTTCCCAAGTGTTCATCCAGAAGTAGACAATATGATTAGTGAAGATAAAAAATATTTGTGGCTTGGATGGGATTACATCAATTCTGTTAATATGGGCCCATTAATAAAGGAACTGGAGAAAATATTCCACGATTCAGTATTGGATTAGTAATAAGAGATTAGTAATTATAGATTGGAGATTACAATGAATTTAGTAACCATATCTGGGCCACCTTCCTCAGGGAAAACGTCCATTATTCTAAAAACAATCAATGCAATTCAAGATAGAGGTTTAAAAGTAGGGGTTGTAAAGTTTGACTGTTTATACACAGACGACGATATACTATATGAAAAAAGCTGGCGTGCCTGTAAAAAAAAGGTTTGTCAGGTGCTTTGTGTCCTGATCATTTCTTTGTAAGCAATATTGAGGAAGTTGTCCAGTGGGGACGAGGTCTTGAACTTGATTTACTGATTACTGAAAGTGCAGGTCTATGTAATAGATGTTCACCTTATATTAAAGAGATTCAAGCAGTGTGTGTTATTGATAACCTAAGTGGTATTAATACACCTAAGAAGATTGGACCAATGCTCAAATCCGCTGACATTGTTGTCATTACAAAAGGTGATATTGTATCTCAAGCAGAGCGGGAAGTGTTCGCGTCAAAGGTTAGTTCAGTTAATGCTAAAGCTGTGGTAATGCACATTAATGGTCTTACAGGTCAAGGTGCATTTGAGCTTAGTACATTGTTATATGATGAAAAACAAGACGTTGAGACTGTCAAAGGCAAGCAACTTAAGTTCTCAATGCCTTCAGCACTTTGCTCTTATTGCCTCGGCGAAACACGAATTGGCGAAGATTATCAGATGGGTAATGTTCGCAAAATGGACATGACAAATAAACCGGAGGCAAGACAATGATCAATAGAGAAATATTAAAGGGTATGACCATTGAAGAAATATTGGGTAAATACCCTTTACATTAACTTATTTTGAGAACAACAAATTAGATTATACAGGTTATGAGTCCACAACGCTTGACGCTTATCTTGGACACTTTGATGAGGAAGAAAAAGAAGAATGGGCTATAGACATTGATAAGATTGAAGAGGATCTTGAGGCTTATATACATCAGATGCTAAGTTTTCTTGGTGTCAAAGAGGAAGCTTCAATCGATTCTTTAACAATACTTGCTGGCCAGGACAAATCTGGTGACATGGAGAACTTTGATTCGATTACAATTAATAACGGTGATATTGTCTCAATTGTCGGACCGACAGGGTCAGGTAAAAGCCGACTCCTAGCAGATATTGAATGGACTGCCAATTATGACACACCTACCAAAAGAGGTATTCTAATTAATGGTGAAGTAGCAGACACCAAGTGGCGTTTTTCTTCGTCCAATAAGTTGGTCGCTCAACTCTCACAGAACATGAACTTTGTCATGGACCTAACTGTTGAAGAGTTTCTTGAGCTTCATGCCAAAAGTAGAATGGTTGAAAATGAAGAACAAGTCATAGGCAAAATTGTTGAAGCAGCCAATCAACTTGCTGGAGAGAAATTTGAACTGTCAACACCTGTTACATCACTAAGCGGAGGGCAGTCAAGGGCACTAATGATAGCAGATACAGCAATCCTTTCTACATCGCCCATTGTCTTAATAGATGAGATTGAGAATGCAGGTATTGACCGTAAGAAAGCCTTGAAGCTGTTGGTAAGTAGTGACAAAATCGTCCTTATGGCAACCCATGACCCAACGTTAGCTTTGATGGCTGATAAACGTATTGTTATAAAAAATGGTGGTATTGCCAAGGTTATGTCTACAGGTGAAGAGGAAAAAATCAGTTTTATCAGAGCTTGAGAAGCTGGATAAGATTGTTCATACATTAAGAGCCAATTTACGTGCAGGACAGATTATAACAGATGATATGTTTGGCACATATGTGTAACTAATATAATAATGATTATTGTCATATAGGAGGAATAAGTAATGCATGACGGATGTTCAGGAAGTTTTGAAAGTGGTAAGCAAGTTGTTGATAAAGTTAGAATGATGGGATTCTCGGAGCAGTTTATGCCAGTACCACTTCGTATGGAGTGTGAATGTGGTCAAACATTTGATATGGAGAAATTCGTTGATGCTTGTCCAGAGTGTGGAATGGTATTCGGAGTGACACCTTGTCACGCATTTGATCCAAGCCATGTAATGAGTGCAGGTAAGAACTACTAATAGAGCATTAAATGATGAAACAGCTAGTCAGGCCTTAGAGGGTTTGGTTGGCTGTTTTTTTTGTATATCATAAGAAATTGTTCAACAATTTTGTGGCTTAACATTTCAATATAGTATAAAATAGATTTATGACTAAAGTCACTCAATAAATGGACAGGATAGGAACTGACAATGAAAAGTACTCAGATTAGAGAAATCAGATACCATTCAAAAGACTATCAGACGTCGCTGTTGCTAAGAGACGCAGTGCTACGTGTACCGCTTGGCCTCCATCTTTTTGATGAGGATCTTAGTAAAGAGAAGGATGATCAACATATTGGCGCCTTTGTAGGGTCCCAATTGGTTGGGATTATGATTATGACCAAGGTGAATGATGATATACTCAAAATGCGTCAGCTTGCTGTTGCAGAAACTTATAGGGACAAAGGAATAGGTAGAAAACTAATTAGTCACGCAGAGACCTATGCCAAGGAAAATGGTTATAAGGAAATTGACCTCCATGCAAGAAAAGTTGTCGTTGATTTCTATGAACATCTTGGTTATGTGGTTGAAGGTGAACCCTTTGTAGAGGTGGGTATACCTCACAACAAAATGTTTAAATCAATAGATTAGATTTCATTAGTAGGAAATAGCGGGAGAACAATATAAATGAATAAGCAAATCAAAAAACGCCATCATTATCGGAGCAAGTAGTGGCATTGGCAGAGAAATGGCCCTACAACTTCTGGATGATGGCATCAATGTGGGCATCGCTGCCCGTCGAACAGAGCTACTTGATCAAATAAAACAACAACATAGTGATCGTGTTCTAGTTTGTCATATGGACCTACTAGATGTTGATACTGCAATAGATAATTTTGAATATTTGATTAAATTAATGACGTCCAAATGGGGACCTGTTGATTTAATTGTTCTGAATTCTGGCACTGGTAGCAAGGACCCAGGCCTTGATTTTGAACTGGCAAAAAGAATCATTGGTGTTAATGTTACGGGTTTTACAGCCCTTGCTAACATAAGCTATAACTATCTAATGGATAATAGTGGTGGCACAATGGTTGGGGTTACATCCATAGCAGGCATTAGAGGTAATTCTTATTCACCAACATACCCAGCATCCAAAGCGTTTATGGCTACTTATCTGGAAGGCTTAAGGTGTAAATCTAGTCAAAATAATCACGGCATAAGGGTCATAGATATTAAGCCAGGTTTTGTTGATACGGCCATGGGTCAAAGTGAAAAAGCCTTTTGGCGTTCAACAACCACAAAAGCAGTTGCTCAGATGTTAAGAGGTATCCATAGAGGAAATGAACTGATTGTTGTGACTAGAAGATGGTACTTGATAGCATGGATTATGAAACATATGCCACTATTTCTGTATAGAAGATTGGTTAAATAGGTTAAGGAGAAGGATAAAGTATGAAAACACATGTATTGATCTATGAGGAGTTTGCTCAATTTGAAGTTATATTTGCAACTTATTTTCTACGTACAGTTGGTGACATTATTACCGTAGGTATTACGGATGAGCCTGTAACTTCAGGTGAAGGTTATGTAATTCTACCCGATATGACAGTAGATGAACTTGCCACTGAAGATGTAGAGGTCCTAATCATACCTGGTGGTGACCCAAGTTTATTGTATGGGTGTGAGGACTTATATGAACTCATTGCTGAGGTGAAAGAAAATGGTGCGGTTCTTGCAGCTATCTGTGCGGGGGTAGTCCATCTTGGGAAGGCAGGCATTCTTGAAGGTGCCAAATATACAACAACTGTTAATCCAGCAGATTATGATGTGTTAGATGCTTCAAGTTATGTCGATGAAAATGTGGTTGTTTCTGAGAAGTTGATAACAGCCAAAGCCCAGGGTTATTTAGATTTTGCCATTGAGCTTGGTCAGATGTTAGGTATCTATAAGGATGAAGACGATCTTAATGAAACAATAGATTTTTTCAAACACTATAAATAGTTTCATAGTGAGGTGTATAGCTGTGTAAAAGGATAGGTATGTAAAGATGTGAAACATTGTTCAACGTATAGATGAGAGGATTAACAACAATGGCAATAGACTATAATCGGATAGAGATTAATCAAAAGGTGAATTTGTTTGATTATGACTGGATTGATGGATTTCATACCTGTGTTATGTTAATAGAAAAGGAAGAGTGTTTCTATCTCATTGATACGTTTTGTGGTAGCGATAGTATGAAACCAATTATGGAGTGGATTGCTAAGAAACCTGAGAAAGAAGTGGTTGTCATCAATACCCATTCACATTGGGACCATGTATGGGGCAATGGTTGCTTCAATGAAGACCTTATTGTTGCGCATAACTTGTGTAAGGAAAAGATGGAAACCGAATTTGATGCGCAACTTGAAAAAAAATAAAAAAAAGTATAGACAAGGCAAGGTTGAAAAGACATTACCAAACAAACTCATAGGTGACAGACTTACTTTTCAAGAAGATCAACTAGAGATTATTCACACACCTGGTCATACTGTAGATTCAATTAGTCTTATTGACCATGAACACAAGATAGTTTTTGTTGGCGATAATCTTGAGAAACCACTAGTCTATGTTGAAGATTCCGATGTGTCCAGATACATATCAACACTTAAAACTTATCTGACCTATACAGATTATAGAATAATAGGTTCACATACGATTAATCTAAGTGTTAGTGATATATACGATACTATAAATTATCTTGAGGCTCTGATGAGCCATGAAGAAATAATATTTGATGATGCAGAAGTGATGAAGCTACATAGGATGAACATTAAAACATATCAACATACCAAAACAATTATAGAAAGTAACCGCTTATTACTTAGAAGTTGGCGAGAAAGTGACTTGCCAGTCTTTGCAGAAATGAATAGTGATAGTGAAGTGATGCGCTATTTTCCTGACAAACTAGAGCCAAGTCAGACCAGAATTTTTATGGATAGAATCATAGATAACATGACAAAGCAGGGTTATGGCTTATATGCAGTCGAGGAAAAGTCTTCAGGTGACTTTATTGGTTTCATAGGCTTTGCACATCCTAGCTTTGAAGAAAGTTTTACACCATGTGTGGAGATTGGCTGGCGCTTACATAAGAAATATTGGGGGCAAGGCTACGCAACTGAAGGCGCAAAAGCATGTTTGAATTATGGCTTTGAGATATTAGGATTTGACAAAATTGTGTCATTTACTTCTTTGATTAACAAGCCATCTATTAATGTAATGGAGAAAATAGGCCTTGTTAAGGAGGGTGAGTTCGACCACCCAAAAGTCGACCAAAGTAGTGATTTATGTAGACATGTTCTATACGTTTTATCAAAAGACGATTTATGATAAATTTAATACTTTGTTATGGGTTAGGTTATAAGTGTACTATATAATTAGAGTAAATCTTAATGAGAGTGACAGATTTCTTATTGATGATAAAAGATAATATGAGGATTATAGGAGGGTAACACTATGTTGTGGACAAGAGGAGAATTAAAATCAAAGGCAAAAGATGTACTAAGAATGACTTATTGGCCAAGTTTATTGGTTAGTTTACTGATTCTAATTACCAGTGGTGGGAACGGTAGCAGTGGTGGTTCGAATTCGGGATGGCGTGAGTCAGGTGGCAGTTCTTTACCAACTGGATGGTTAATGATTATTATTCTAATAGTTATTGGAATAGCTATTGTAGCACTTGCAATTGTTTTGTTGGTTGGCTGTGCACTTGAAGTCGGAGGCAGAAGGTATTATCTTGATGCTTCAGAAACAAAAAAGGCAAATCTTAGCTTACTGAGCTATGGTTTCAAAAATGGTTATTTTAATATCATTATTACTTATATTATCAGAGGTTTATGGATATTCCTTGGTCTTATTTTATTCATCATTCCAGGTATAATTTGGTATTATTCCTATAGAATGGTGCCATATATCTTGGCTGACAATCCAAAGATGAGCCAGGTAGAGCCTTACAACTTAGTAAGAAAATGACTGACGGTCATAAGTTTGACATGTTTGTACTGGATTTATCGTTTATTGGTTGGTACATCCTAGGTGCATTAGCACTTGGTATAGGTGTGATATTTGTACAACCTTATTATGATGCTACTCAAGCAGAGCTCTATAAGCTTCTAAAAAAAAGACGCTATTGATTTGACTTATATTGACCCAAATGAACTTACATACACGATTTAGCAGAGGTAAGAATGGATAAAATAGCAATAATATCAGATATACATGCAATTTACCAGCACTTGATGCCGTACTTGAAGATATAGGTCGTCGTGGAATACATGACATTGTTTGTCTAGGTGATATCGCGGGTAAAGGTCCAAGTGCTGCTGAAGCCGTTGATAGGATTAAAAGGCATTGTAAACATGTTGTCAAAGGCAATTGGGATTTCTACATTACAGAACAGGACTCTAAGATGCTGAATTGGCATCAAGACAAGCTTGGTCCAGATAGAATGGCATATCTGAAGGAACTGCCAGAATACATAGAATTTTATTTGAGTGGACGTGTCGTAAGGTTGTGCCATGCATCTCCTAACGACCTCTTCCATAGAACATTCTTATTCACAGATATGAAAGACCGGTTGAAGTTGTTTGAACCAACAAAAAGTCTTGATAAGCCTGCTGACATTATTGGCTATGGTGATATTCATGGTGCTCATGTTGACAATTTTGACGGCAAGACAATCTTCAATACGGGAAGTGTTGGTAATCCACTAGAAATTACTATGGCTTCTTATGCAATACTTGAAGGGACTTATAGTGCAAAAGAAATGGGTGCATTTTCTATTACCATATCGAGGGTGCCTTATGATATTGAAAAAGCAGTACAAGATGCACAAGAAGCGGAAGATATGCCGGACAAAGAAGCCTATATTAATGAATTAAGAACTGGTAAATACCGTGGAAGATAAGATATAGTTTTATATTGAATTGGCGCTCCTATAGTTTTTTGGGGAGACGCCAATTTTCTGTTTAAAAACACGAGAGAAATAGTAGTAATCATTGTAACCAAGCATTAAGGCAATGGTCTTGATTGGGGTGTCTGTAGAGAGCAGGAGTTCACAGGCCCTTTGAATCTTAAGTCGAATGAAATAATCAATAGGTGTAAAACCATTCTTTTCACTAAAAAGTCTAATGAAGTGATCTTTTGAAAGTCCCGTCATATCTGCTAGAGTATTTATATCTAAGTTCTTATCCATATTGGCTGACATATAGTCAATAATAGCCTCTAGACTGTGTTTATCTGTTTGTGTTCTGTTTCCTAGAAGAATTTGCACGAAGGAGAGTAATACACTTAAACGTGCACTGGCAGCGTATTGATAGGGCTTGGCATAACCTTTTTTCATATGACTAATTATTGTCTTAAGGTGATTGGTGACAGCAAGGTCATCTGTAATTGGCAAGATCATGCATTGCTTGTCACTGAGCTCGGGTATAAGTTCATCTAAGTAGGAGCAGTTGAAGTAAGCCCAGTAAACAGACCATGGGTTTTTTGTCGAAGTACCATAGGCGTGTTTGGTATTCTTATTAATTAGAAATAAATCGCCTGAGTGTATGGGCGTCCTATAGCCATCAATTTCAAGCCACCCTTGACCACCTATACAAAGCTTAATTAGGTATTCCTCCGATGCTTGTTTACGTACATTGAAGCCATAGAGTTTATTTGGGCCAGTTCGGTATCCGGCTGAGATTGTTAAAAGTGTTCCGAATATTTCACTATCCCTATATTTCTTGATGATATCTCTAGGAAGTCTATAATAGGCAGAGTCTTTATATCTGCGTTCATACCCTTGGGTTGTAATATCGATATTATCCATCTTTTGTATTTAATCCTCCATTTGATAAGGGTGTAGTAGGTGTACAATTAGATTATAATACAAATACGAGGAGTGTACAAGAATATGAATAGTAATGAGACAATTAAAATTATACAATTTGGCGAAGGTAATTTTCTAAGAGGCTTTGTTGATTGGATGGTTCAAGAAATGAATAACAAAGGCATATTTGGTGGGAAAATCGCTGTGGTACAGCCACTGGCAAACGGTCTTGTTCATTTACTGGAAGAACAAAACTATCATTATACCCATATTCTTAAGGGAATAAAAAATGGAGTAGCAGTAAAAGAACATTATAAAAATGAATCAATAGCCTTAGGAATCAACCCATATACTGACTTTGAAGGCTACTTAAATTTAGCTAAGATTGATAGTGCAGATGTTATTGTCTCCAACACAACCGAAGCTGGAATTACCTATAATGGTGATGATCGAATGGACAATGATGCAGATGTTACATACCCAGGTAAGTTAACTAGATTACTTTTTGAGAGATACAGATATGTTGATGGCGATTATTCAAGAGGCTATGTTTTATTACCATGTGAATTGATTGATAAGAATGCAGATAAGCTAAAAGAGAATGTGCTTAAATATGTTGAACTTTGGCAACTTGGCAATGACTTTAAAGCGTGGGTATTAGGCGCTAACACATTCTGTAATACATTAGTTGACCGTATTGTACCTGGTTACCCAAGGGAAACTATAGAACAAGTATGGGAAGAGATTGGCTATAAAGACAATTTAGTTGTTGAGAGTGAGCAGTTCAATTTGTGGGTCATTGAAGGCAATGAAGATGTAAAGAAGAAGTTTCCTGCTAATGAAGTTGGCTGTAATGCACTATTTGTAAAAGATGTCACCCCATATAAGATGAGAAAAGTTAGAATATTAAACGGAGCGCACACATCTCTAGTGCCAGTAGGTTTATTATATGGCGTTGAAACAGTTAAAGAGGCAATGGATGACAATCACTTATCAAGATTCCTAAAAGGTGCTATTGCAGACGATATTATTCCTACATTGACTTTGCCCGAAGAAGAATTGAAGCAGTTTGCCGATGAGGTTATCGAACGTTTTGAGAACCCATTTGTAAAACACTACTTAATGAGTATTTCACTAAATAGTATGTCAAAGTATAGGACAAGAGTTTTGCCTTCACTAGAAAGATATGTTGATATGAATGGTGTTTTACCTGATAGATTGGTCATATCCCTGGCAGCTTATATCATCTTGTATAGAGGCAGTTATAATGGCATGGCATTTGATATGAAAGATGATGCCTATATTCTAGACTTGTACAAAGAGTTATGGGACAACTATGATGGAACACAAGCTGGTCTTGAACACATTGTTGTTACAATTCTAGGGCTTGACAAGAATTGGGGTATGGACCTTAATACCATAGAGGGTTTGACATCTCTGACTTTAAAGTATGTTGTTGATATATTGAACAAAGGAATGGAGAAGGTGATAGTATAATGAACAACCTAGTCATTAATGATTCGGATAATGTTTTTATCGCACTAAATGAAGACCAAGAATATAAACGTGGTCATAAGTATGCACTTAGGGACATTAATAAAGGCGATGAAATCATTAAGTATGGCCACCGAATTGGCTATGCAGGTCAAAACATAAGTAAAGGTGACCATGTTCACACACATAATGTTTCGACAAGTCTTGGTAATATAGTAGAGTATAAGTATAGGGAAGAAGTAAAAGAAAACAAAGAAGTAAAAGAAGATTTTGGAGTCCTAGAGAATAAAAAGGTCATAGACAAAACATTCAAGGCTTATGAAAGACCTAGTGGAGAAGTGGGCGTACGAAATGAATTATGGATAATTCCAACAGTTGGATGTGTCAATGGTGTCGCCACAGCCATAATTGAAAGCTTTAAGGAGCGGTGTCTTGAAGAGGGTATCAGTCTTAAGAAAATGACCAACTTTGATGGCGTCTATACATTCCCACATAATTATGGTTGCTCTCAAATGGGTGATGACCACCTAAACACTAAAAAAACTCTGCAAAACATTGTTAAACATCCAAACGCCGGTGGTGTCCTTGTACTAGGTCTAGGCTGTGAGAACAATCAGATTGATAGTTTCAAGAAAACCCTTGGTAGTTATAATGAAGAAAGAGTTCTATTCATGAACAGCCAGGATGTAGAAGATGAGATTGAATCAGGTCTTAACCTCTTATGGGAGCTTTTTGAGAGGATGCAAAAAGATCAACGAACAAAGCAAGCCCTCTCTAAACTTAGAATTGGTCTTGAATGTGGTGGATCAGATGGATTAAGCGGTGTCACTGCTAATCCTATGGTAGGTGTCGTATCTGACTATATAGTTGATGCTGGTGGTACAACAGTGCTGACAGAAGTACCAGAGATGTTTGGAGGTGAAACCATACTCATGAACAGATGTATCAACGAATCTACATTTGATAAGACGGTTAAGATGGTTAATGGTTTCAAAGATTACTACAAACGTCACGGACAAGTCATCTATGAGAATCCATCTCCTGGCAATAAAAAAGGTGGCATAACAACCCTTGAAGACAAGTCACTTGGCTGTATTCAAAAGGCAGGTCACAGACCAGTAATGGATGTCCTTGAACATACAGAAAGACTTAAGAGCCCTGGTGTGAATCTTATTAGTGCACCAGGTAATGATGCTGTAGCCACTACTGCACTTGGTATGTGTGGATGTCATATGGTCCTATTTACAACAGGAAGAGGGACGCCATTTGGAGGATTTGTACCAACACTTAAGATATCAACCAACAGCGAATTGGCTATGAAAAAGCCTAAGTGGATAGATTTTGATGCTGGTAGAATGATTGCAAGTGATTCAAATGACAGTAATGAAGTGGCTGTAGATATCCAGACACTAGCACTAGAATGTTTAGACCTAGTTGTGATGACTGCTAGTGGCGAATACACGAATCAAGAGAATAACAATTACCGCGAGATTGCCATTTTTAAATCTGGCGTTACTTTATAATTAATTGCATCTATAAGCTTGCTTATTTTTATAGCTATAGTACACTGTAAGTAGTGTGCTATAGCTATTTATTATTTGTGTACATTGTGAAAGAAGTGAAGGTTTACAGAGTAATTATCAATGAGTGTAGGAGATTTGGAACAACTATGATTAGTGGAAATATTGAATTTATATACAAACATGCGAAGAGAAGTATCACAATTGAAAAAGAAGTCAGTGAGCTTCGACTTAGTGATGGCTATGTACTTAATCTATTTGAGAAACATCATATTGAACTTGAAGAAATTGATCCCACTTTCTTTGAATTCACAGTTTCAGCAGCTAGAGATACTTTGATTATTGAAGACCTGACACTGTTTGAAAAGGTCAGAATATTATCTTTTTCCAATACAAAAGCCAGCCTTGGTCTTCTTGTTGTAAATGACATTAAGATTGAGATTGTTGGTGTCTTTATTGATATGCTTAGAACAAATTGTAATTGGGTTCATATTTCAAGGACCTTGATTCGTTCCTTTGACTTTAGCCAAACTGAATGTGATCAATGTCAAATATCTGGTGAAGCCATGTCTGTAGCTAATCTATTGGAGCTGAATTATGTGACAGTTGAGAAGATGACTGTCTATAAATCTGTCGAGGAACTGATTATAAAGAGTTCAAAAATAGATCGACTTGATATGGATCAAGTAAATAGAAATCAATTTCGCTATGTGAATATTACTTGGAATACACATATCGAAGAGTACAGCGTAGCTGGTGATATAGATCGCCTAAGAATCAAAAATAGTATTATCAATAAGGTTAGCTTTAAAGAGACTAAAATCAAAAAATTGGATAACAAAAAATCCGATATCAACATGGTCTTTATGCTTGAGGTTGATAAAATTGAGGAAAAGAACATTAGTGCTTGGGAACTCTTATATAAAGCGGCCCTTAATGATGACAATGACACCTTGTTTGCCAAAGCAGGTTATGAGATTAATCATATGAGACGCAAGGACCAATCCTTCTATTCTAGGATTAGTAGTTCGATACTACGTGTTACAATTGGCTATGGCTATAGGCCATATCGTTCAATTATATTTTCGATTATAGCTATTTCATTATTTGCAATGCTGTATCAAGGACTCGATTATATGAGTATTAGAAATGTTAGTGGTTACCAGAGTGTTTCAGATTTCATGAGTCATTATTTTGATATGTGGTACTTATCTGGTACGGCATATACAACTACAGGCTTTGGTGATATAGTTCCGAGTAATGGTATAACCAAGGTGCTGGTTATATTTGAAGCTATGGTGGGTGTTTCAGTACTGTCACTATTTATGTATTCCCTGTTAAATAGATATGGAAAGAAACAATGAGATTAAAAAAAAGAATAATAAAAAAGGAATATTCGAATAATAAAAAAGGAATACAGATATAAATTCTTGTAGATTTTAATCAAGTCCCCCTATTGTTATAGTTATGGTATTAACTAACTAAACATACTTAAACATTAGGAGGATTTTTTTATGGCTTTAGATATAGCTTTAATAATCGAACAAATGACACTAGAACAAAAGATAGGCGCAACATTGACATTGGGTTTTGCAGGAACATTGCCTAGAAAACACATTTATGACTATATAACAAAATATCATTGTGGTGGTCTAAGACTATCACCGATTTTTAATAAATTTGGCAATTATATAGACCCAATTACAGGTGAGGTTATAGTTAATGTTGAATGCTCAGACCATATCAAAGACAAATCACCTGCTTATCTTAACGCCAGTCAATACAAAGAGATTCTAGATGATTTAAAGGCAGTGGCTGCCAAGAGACCTCTTGGTCTACCCCTTCATTTTTCGTATGACCAAGAAGGCGGGACAAGTGCTGACTTTAATTTCGGTGGTGTTGAACTATTCCCAAAACCTATGGGAATTAGGGCAACAGGGGATGCAAAACATGCTTATGAAGTTGCTAAAGCTTTGTCAGAAGAGAGCTTGGCTGTTGGATTCAATTTCCTTCATTCACCAGTCCTTGATGTTAATGTTGAACCTAGAAATCCAGAAATCTACACAAGGGCATACTCAGATGATGCAAGTGTCGTATCTGAGTATGCAATAGAGACATGTAAAGGTCTTCGTGATGCTGGAATGATAGCCTCAGGCAAGCATTTTCCAGGTAGAGGTGCGTCAGCAGTTGATGCCCATTATGAACTGCCTCTTATTGATGTGGATAAAGAAACTTTGTTAAACAGAGAATTAAAACCTTATAGAGATTTAATTGAAAAAGAGTTATTGCCATCGGTTATGATCGCTCATAGTATTTATCCAGCGGTTGATCCAGATGATGTTGCTACAGTATCGAGGAAAGTTGTAACAGGACTTCTTAGAGAGGAACTTGGCTTTGAAGGGGTTATTACAACAGATTCAATGACCATGGGTGCCTTAGCTACAAGATATGGTGTAGCCAATGCATGTGCTATGGCTCTTGAAGCGGGATGTGACTTGATACTAATGAAAGCAGAGAATGGTATGGTTGAAGAGACTTTTGAGACCATTCGTAGGTTTTTAGAAGAAGGCCGTATCACCATAGAAGAATTGAACGCTAAAGTAGAACGTATACTGACTATGAAGAAGACTTATGGTATGTTTGATGACAGTAGTGAGAAAGTTACTACAAGTGTCAAACCAGAGTCTGTTATTGAAAGTATTAAACAAAGTGGCTTAGGTGAGAAGATTGCCTACCATTCGGTCTTGCCAATGAATAATGTCAAAGACCTTACATTACCACTTGGTAAAATTAAGAAAGTACTTGTTATTGAACAGCTTAACAAAAATGTGCCTAACGATGCGCATTGGCATTTTTCTTACTTGTACCAACAGTGCTTGAAGTTAGGCGCTAATGTGGATTGTTTTGAGATAGATTATATGATTAGCAAAGAAGATGAAGTGAAGGCACTTGAACGTATTAGAGATTATGAAGCTGTCATTGTCACCAACTTCTATGTAAGGTCTAGAACTGCCAATAATGACTTTGTCAAAAAGCTTCAAAATAACTTTGAGGGACCAGTCATCATCGTTAATAACACACCCTACAAATTATCAACACCTGATGGTGCCAATAATGTTCTGACAACTTTAGCAACCACTCCAGAAAATATTAAGGCAGTCGCTAGAATCATCTATGAAGGCGAAAGTGCCAAAGGTGTTTGGCCTTTATCTTTAACAGAGGAGAATGTTTATGTATAAGACACTTGATACCTATAAGAAGAACAAAGAATATTTAATCGCTATCGATTCAGACGGTTGTGTCTTTGATAATATGACCATCAAACATAGAGAACATTTTTTTTCCAATGATTCTAATGGCATTTGATATTGAAGACCCACAAGGTCAATTGCAAAGGAAGTGGGATGAGATTAACCTTGAATACCCAAGCAGGGGTGTTAATAGATTTCTGGGTTTAGGTGAATTGCTAGAGTATATTGTAGCAAGTTCTGAGGTGAGTCGAACGGTTAGGTTTGACACAAGTCATTATGACACTTCCCTGTATATGCAGTGGCTAAGTGAGAGTCAAGTCCTTAAGAATGAAAGTCTTGAGGACTTATATGTAAAGACCAAAGATGTGGTTGTAGGTAAAGCACTTGAGTGGTCCATAAGCGTTAATAAGAATATCAAAGAGAATTTAGGACACATAGAGGCATTTGATGGCGCAGTAGATGCCATCAAAGCTAGCTCAAAAGTGGCAGACATAGTGATAATATCGTCTGCTAATCATGATGCCATACTTAGAGAATGGGAAGCAGCAGGTTTACTACCTTATATAAGTTTTGTAGCCAGTCAAGATGTGGGAACAAAAGCACATTGCTTGTCAGAACTGATCAAATCAGGCTATGACAAGTCCAAAGTCTTAATGATTGGTGATGCAAGAGGCGACTATTATGCGGCAAAATCTGTAGGAGCTCATTACCATCAGATTACCTATCAATCAGAAGTTAAGTCTTGGAAAGAATTTGACTCACAAATCAGAGACAGCTTCATTAACAATGACTATATGTATGATGGCGATGAAGTTCTTGAGATTGCCCTTGAGGATGCCTTATATATAATTGAAGGAAATGCTGATGAGTATACGGACAGGTTTCAGCATGTTAGTGATAAGGATCTATACCCTAAAGAAGAGAATAAGTTATGGACAATGAGTTTTTACCCTGGTCAGTTATACCTTGCTTATGAAATGACAGAAGATAAGGCCTTTATTAGAAATCGAGAAGCCATACTTAAGTCTTTTAGAGAAAGATGTGATAGTGGCCATATGGCAACACATGATATTGGTTTCTTGTTTGAGCTGACAGCTTATTATGATTATTTGGCCACAAAAGACGAAAAAAGTAGACAATTAGTACTTGATGCAGCAGACAAATTGATGTTACGTTATCATGAAAATGGTGGTTATATACAAGCCTGGGGACCACTTGATTCAAAAGAAACATCTACCAGGATTATCATCGATTGTATGATGAATCTGCCCTTACTACACATTGCAAGTAAGTTAACCAATGATCTGAAGTATAAAGAAGCGGCTACAGCACATGCAAGAGTGAGCAGTACAACACTCATTAGAGACGATTATTCATCTTATCATACCTACTGGATGAATCTAGAGGATGGTAAACCAATGCATGGCGCTACGCATCAAGGTCATGTAGACGAATCAACGTGGGCAAGAGGGCAAGCTTGGGCACTATATGGCTTTTATAAAAGTTATGAGTGGACAAAAGATTCATACTTTCTAGATGTAGCAACAAAATGTGCCAAGGTGTTTATTGAAAATCTACCAGATAACGATATATGTTATTGGGACTTTGATTTCACAGATGAGAATCCAGATATACGTGACAGTTCAGCTGCAAGTATTGCTGCTGCAGGACTACTCAAACTTGGACAAGTCGATACACTTGAAGATTCTAAGTTCTATGAAGAGGCCGGCACTATTTTACTTAAACGACTTGCCAATAGATATCAGAACAATGAATGGACACAGGGATGTGGTATCTTAAAAGAAGGTATGTACCATAGGGACCAAGGATTCAATGAATACACCAGCTGGGGTGATTATTACTACGTTGAGGCCTTATCTACATTTTTTAAGAATACAAAGTGATATGAAGAAATGTAGATAGATATACCAAAATTAAGATAGGTATATTCAGATGAAGTTATGGAGATTGTAATCAACTAATAACGAGAGCATAATGAGAAATGTGAACAGCACCTAACTCAAGCGCTTGAAAAAATGGTGTCAATCAAACTTTAAAATAACGGGGGTACCGTGATGAAAAAACTTATTGCTTTAGTACTAGTGTTAATCTTATCTTTGACAGCTTGTGGTACAAAAGAGGCAACAACTGAAGAAACTACTTCAAAAGAAACTGAGACATCAGCTACAAACACTGAGACAAAAGAAGAGGCAGGCAAAGAGGATAGCAATCTTCCGGCAACATTTGTTTCAGAAGAACCAATCGAGTTATCAATGCACATGCACTTTAGAAATGCATACGTTTATCAAGAAGATTGGCCAGTGTTTAAGAAAGCCGCTGAACTGACCAATGTTACCTTAACAGGTATTGCACCTTCATCAGCGACAGATACACAAGAGATATTCAACCTTCTGATGGCTTCTGGTGACCTTCCAGACATTATTGAAGGTAACAACTTGCAAGATGACTTCATTAAGTATGGACTTGAAGGCGCATTTGTTCCTTTACAAGACCTAATAGCAGAGCATGCACCTAATATTCAAAAATTCCTTGATGATCATCCTTATGTACAGACATTTACTTCAGGTCCAGATGGTAACATGTACTTCGTACCATATGTGCCAGATGGTGGTGTTGGTAAAGGGTATTATGTTAGACAAGACTGGCTTGACGCTGTAGGCATGGAAGTACCAACAACTGTTGATGAATTATATGCAGTCTTAACAGCTTTTGCTAACGAAGATCCAAATGGAAATGGTCAAAAAGATGAGATTCCTTACTTCTCACGTCACGTTGGTGAGAACTTCAAGGACAATGAAGCAACAAGACTGACTCACTTCTGGGGTGCTAGAACAGACTTCTTTATTGATGGCAGTGGGAATGTTCAACATGGTTTTGCAACACCTGAATTTAAAGAAGGTATCACAAATGTAGCTAAATGGTATAGTGAAGGTCTAATTGACCCAGAAATATATACACGAGGCGGTAAAGCAAGAGATATCGCACTTGGTAACAACATTGGTGGTTTCACTCATGACTGGTTTGGTTCAACAGCTTCATACAACAACAAGTTAGGTGATGAGATTCCAGGATTCTCCTTCCAACCAATTGCACCTCCAGCAGATGTCAACGGCGAAGTATGGGAAGAGTTTAATCGTGACCTTGTTAAACCAGATGGTTGGGCAATCACTATTGCCAATGAAAACCCAATTGAAACAATCAAATATTTTGACTTCTGGTTTACAGAAGAAGGTCGTCGTCTAATGAACTTTGGTATTGAAGGTGTTCAATATGACATGATTGATGGACAACCAATCTTTAAAGACGAAGTCTTAAATGGTGATGCAAGTGTTCAAAAGCAATTGTGGGAAATCGGTGCTCAAGTGCCAATCGGATTCCACCAAGACTTTGCTTATGAAATCCAGACTTACAATGAAGTCGCTCAGAAGGGTGTTAACATGTACACGGATAATGGTTATGTAATTGATCCATTCCCATACCTTGCATTTAACAATGAAGAACAAGCAATCTATGACGAAATCTTTACCAACATCACAACTTACATGAGAGAATCTCATCAAAAGTGGGTACTTGGTGGAGAATCAGTTGAAGAAGGTTGGGATGCATACATAGCAAGACTTGATGAACTTGGATACCAAGACTTGTTAGCAATCTACCAATCAGCATATAATAGACTTAAGTAGGTATTATGATATAATTTAATATGCACACAGGCATTAAGGAGGGCAACCTCCTTTTTGCCGTGTTTGTGATTTGGGATAATTAAAGATGAATAGATACAAGGTGGGGTCTATATGTTAAGAAGAAAATTTTTCAAAAAATTGTTTGCAATCTATTTTGCTTTTACGCTGGTTTACGGGATGATTCTGACCAGCTATTTTGTGTATCAAAACAACATTAACCTTAAGCAACAAGAGATAGCCTTTCACACCAATTCTTCAGAACAGATTGTTAAGAACCTTGATCAACGTATATGGAGTTTGAATAAATATGCGGATACCTTATTCTTTGATGATCATTTTTCGGACTATATTATTACAGACAAGGATTACTATATCATCACAAAAGTCTATGACAAATTAAGGGCTGACATGGCAGTTTTTACGGACATGGGGGCACGTATCGCTGTCAGCAAAGTAGATGATGACTTAGTCATCAGCAATCAAAGTACCAGGACTCTCGAAATGTTTTTTGATGAAATGGGCTTCACAAGTGACATGGTGACATCAATCATGGAATTCTATAATGCTAAAGGTAATGCCAAAGAAACTTTGTTGCTTCATGATGTGGATTATGGACAAGTGCATCTTGTAAGAAAAAGTAACTTTAATTCAAGGGATTATTTGGTTTTGCTGCTATCACTTGATACAAGCATGTTGCAAATTGGGGTTAATTCCACTAATTTTGAATTCTATTTCGATGACAGAGATGATGAAGTGGGTCAGATAGCTTTGGAGATATTATCATCAGATAGAGATTATATTCTTAAAGATAGAACCATGTACATATTACGGCAATCAACCATATACCCAGAGCTTAGATACCTTGTTCATAGCCCTTACGAAACGGACAGAACCATTAACAGACAATACTACTTAGCAGGAATTTTGTTTGCTGTATTGACTGTTTTGGGTTTATTAGCAGCACTGTTAGTCACACGTAAGATATACAAGCCAATTGGAACAGTTATCTCAAGGTTTGGTGAAGATGATGACGACATGAAACAAGATGAGTTTGCCTTTCTAGAAAAAGTCACTTATGACATAATGACAGCCAATGATGAACTTCAGACAACCATAGATAGCAATCAGATTGACCTTAGGACCAAGCTCCTTAGAGACACCCTCTACGGCATTACCTACGATAAGGATATGTCGGATTCTATTAGAGAGTTCAATCTGGATTATCTTTTGACAAGTTGCAGGGTTGTCCTAATCGAGTTACATGAACTTGATACTTTCAAATCAGACTATCTAAGTGAAACTAGGGCTAAGGTTCGCCAAAATGTACATACCATACTTCAAAATACCTTAACACTTGAAGGCCTCTTCTTTGACCTTGTTGAATTGAATCATGGTGCATATGCCTTGATTGTAGGCGAGTGGCAGATGGATGGGTTAAAGTTACTACTTGGTAAGTTGTTAAAAGCCATCAAGCTTGGTGAACAAGTGGATGTGGTTATGGCCATTGGTGATGAAGTTGAAGATTATAAGCACATGAATCAATCTTATCAGCAAGCTCAATCAGTTCTAGACTATAAACAAAGTTTCGACAAAAGAGCCATTGTGACAATAGAAGATGTCATTGATACCAACATTAAAGAAAAATTCTATTACCCACTTGAAGTTGAAAAAGACTTATTGAATTCGACCTTAAACGGCAATATTGAGAAAATTAGTGTGATATTTGAGAATATCACTCATATCAATATTAAGGAAAGGCAACTCCATGATAGAGAGAAAAATTCCTTGCTGCTTAGTACGGTGACAACCCTTAGAAGGATAGAGCAAAAAATGCCTATGGATGAAGCTGTTCTTGAGGATATTGATTTGCAGAAACTTTATAATGGTGAGGAAGGGGCTTTTGTTAGTGTATTGACAGAACTTCAGAGTGCATTTGTTGGATATGCCAAAACAGCTAGAGAAAAAACCGCATCAAAAGATGATGAAGTCTCTGAGTTGATGATCAAATATATTGAACAACATTATCATGAAGATATTTCACTCGAAGAAGCAGCTTCATACCTTAATATTTCCTCAGGCTATTTCTGTACAATATTCAAGAAATTAACGGGCACTAATTTCAAGAACTACTTGAACCAGTACCGTGTTGGCAAAGCCAAAGAGATGCTTAAGGAAGACCCTAATATTAAGATTAAAGACTTGACCCTAAGACTGGGCTACAACAACGTTAATTCATTTATTCGCATGTTTAAGAAGTATGAGGCGTATCTCCAGGAGAATTCGCCAAACGTGCTCAGTAAAAGGGGTTAGACATTCACATATTAAGAAAAGTATATCGTGATATAAAGAAAAGAAGATGGTTTAGGCCATCTTCTTAATTTATGCAGATTATATGAATTAGTGTAGATTTACCAAGTTCTGCCATGGTGCTATAGTTTTGTTAGAGGAGTTAAGCAAGACACATTTTAACTCAACAAGCTTATAAATGGAGGCAGAATGAAATGAAAAATATCCAAACAAGTATCATCAAGAAAAGTCGCTTCTTAGGTGCCCTTTATCGTGACCGATACCTTTACCTATTAATAGCACCCATGATTATATGGACCTTCTTATTTAAGTACAAACCCTTATATTCATTACAGATTGCATTTAAGGATTACAACCTATATAAAGGGATTAATGCAAGCCCATGGGTTGGGTTTGAACATTTTGAGACTTTCTTTACAGGTCCCTATTTCCTAAGGACTCTAAGTAATACCTTTATTCTTAATGCTGTAATCTTGGTCATTGGGTTCCCAGTACCAATTATACTTGCATTACTCATTAATGAAGTGAGAAGTAAAGGTTTTAAGAAGTGGATACAAACAGCAACTTATTTACCACACTTTATTTCAGCAGTTGTTATTGCAGGTATTGTTATTAACTTCTTATCACCATCATCGGGAGTGGTTAACTTGATTCTTGAGAGGTTCGGTCTGGAAAAGATATACTTCCTGATTAAACCAGAATATTTTAGAGGTATCTTTGTTTCTATGAATATTTGGCAAGAGGCAGGCTTTAACTCTATTGTTTTCTTAGCGGCACTATCATCAATTGATATACAGCAATATGAGGCCGCAAGGATTGATGGTGCCAACAAGTGGAAACAGGTACTTCATGTTACCATTCCAGGTATTATGCCAACCATCATGATTATGCTCATTATTAGAATTGGTAACCTTCTTAACTTGTCCTTTGAAAAGATTATCTTGTTATACAACCCATCAACTTATGAAACAGCCGATGTCCTTAGTACATTTGTTTATAGAACAGGTTTGGTCAATGCCCAGTATGACCTTGGAGCAGCCATTGGTTTGTTTGAAGCTCTTGTGGCATTCGTATTGGTCTTTGGTGCCAATAGGTTGAGTAAAAAAATTAACAAGAAATTCATTGTGGTAGGAGGAAGAAGAAATGAAAATCAGTTTAGGTGAAAAAAAATCTTTAATATAACGAACCATGTTTTTTATTCTTAATATCAGCATTAGCACTATATCCATTCATTTATGTACTATCAGCGTCTCTTAGTAATAGTAATGCTGTAGCAGCAGGTAATGTACTGCTGTATCCAATAGGGGTACATTTTAACTCTTATAAGAAAGTTGCTGAGATACCTAATCTGTGGGTAGCCTATGGTAATACTTTCTACTATACATTTGTTGGAACAGCAACGTGTATGTTGTTCTCAATTACTGGTGCTTATGCACTTAGTAAACAAAGACTTATGGGCCGTAAATTCTTAACCATATTTGTTACAGCAACCATGTGGTTCAAGGCGGGGATTGTTCCTGAATTTCTTAACTTCAGAGACCTAGGCTTATACAATACAAGAGCTGTGCCAATTATAGGGTTTGCCGTTGTTGCCTTTAACATTATATTGCTCAAAACGTATTTTGAATCTGTACCCGCTTCTCTTGAGGAGTCAGCTCAACTAGACGGTGCTAGTGACTTGAAAATACTATGGTCCATCTATATGCCATTATCAAAACCGGGTATAGCGACGGTATCATTATTCTACGCCGTAAGTAAGTGGAATGGTTACTTCTGGTCAATGATTCTTCTGCGAGATGAATCTAAGATTCCACTACAGGTATTACTTAGAAAACTGATAGTTGAAATGAATGCTACCAGTGAATTTAGTGATGCCCTACAGATGGCTCAGCAAGGTTACTCCGTTGAGACTGTGGTATACGCGACAATCATTATCTCTATCATTCCAATAGTCATAATGTACCCATTTATCCAGAAATACTTTGCTAAAGGTGCCATGATTGGTGCAGTGAAAGGCTAAGTATTGACATAATTTCATAACCTTCCTAGAAAGAGCTTTAGTCCCTTAAATGTGGCTAAAGTTTTTTCTGTTTTGTAAGCGGGGCTAGTAAATGATCTATAAATGCATAATTGGTCAATATGCATATATAACTGCATATATTATATAAATGCATTGGTAGATGCATAATTCTTGACCTTTCTTCTTCTTTCATCTATAATGTAAGAAAAGGAGGTCCTTAATATGTATATTGGTATAATTGCAGATATAATAGATTCAAGAGAACTATCAAATAGATTGGAAGTTCAGGAATCACTTAATAAAACTTTATCAGTGATCAATCAAATGTATGATGAATCCATTGCATCTAAGTTTGTCATTACACTTGGCGATGAATTCCAAGGGCTTCTAAAAAGTGGCAATCACTTATTTGATATGATTGAGACCATAAAGCTAATGATGTACCCAGTCAAATTTAGATTTGGCATTGGCATAGGTGAAATGAAAACGCTCATCAATCCTGAGATGGCCTTGGGCGCAGATGGTCCGGCATTTTATAATGCAAGAGATGGTGTTGAAAAGCTGAAATTATCTGAGAAAAAGAAAACTCAACCACAGCGCGATTGCTTTGTTGTTATGGATGTGGGCGAGGAGGTTCAACCAGCTTGTAATCAAATGAGCTTAGTAAATGCCACACTTTCAACCCTGTATTATATTGAATCAGGGTGGTCAGACAAACAGAGAGAGATTATCAAACGCCTTAGTTTTGATAAGGATGATAACTCTCAAAATGAGATAGGCAAAGAACTTGGTATCACTCAGTCTAGTGTGCAAAGAAGGCTTCAGGCTTCAGGCTACTATACATATAGATATGCAATGGATGAGGTACAGCTTGTATTTAATGAACTGTGGGAGGTTATGAATGTTTAGTGGACTAATTGTCGTTTTTTTTACTATGTCATGTAGTAGGAGACTATTACATGCAAACAAAGGGTATTGCTGATGGGAAAGCTGAGAACGTCAAAACCCTTCTAATACATGGAGGATTGTACTCGATACCCTTTATTGTCTTTGCAGTGTTAATATGGAGCTATAACATTGTCATTGTAGCAATACTATTAAGCATTAGTCATTTACTTATTGATGGGACTAAGCTTGTCTTGAATAAACTTATAGGTGGCAATGCTTGGTATATCGAGGCAGAAAATAAAGGTAGTCTATATGTCATCGACCAATTATTACATTTGATATCCATAATGGTCATAGTCATTCTATATCAATTTGGTAATTATGTTATAAATGCAAGTGTGCTTGCTTTAGAGAGTTCAGTCTATATGCCAGTTATTAAAAGTATTGCAGTGTTCTTATTGGTACTAAAACCTGTGAACATCACATTTATGAAGTTGCTCATGCATCTTAAGCCTGAAGATACTTATACTGAATCAGAAGGTGATGCAATGGAAGATGGTTCCAAGGATTCGGACTCAGAGTCAAGGAAACCTAATCCACGGGTCGGTCGTATAATAGGAAATATGGAACGTTTACTGGTTGTTATATTCTTAATGTTGTCACAGTTTACAGCCATTGGGCTTGTATTCACTGCAAAATCCATAGCCAGATATGATAAGATTTCTAAGAACAAAGCATTCGCTGAGTATTACTTGTTGGGAACATTATTTAGTTTGTTGTCAACTTTGGTTATATATTACACAATTATGGGCTATTAATGAAGAGGAATGAGTAGGATATGATTAAGATAGATATTGAAAGACCTCAGAGAGATGATGTCATTAAGTTACATGATTTCTTTGATTTGGTCATTAGAGATACATTTGATAAGAATGAAATTGAACATCTAAGGGCAGAGATTCAGGAAGAGAAAACCTATAAACGAGCCATACTTAGAGAGGACTTTGACACTCAAGGTAAGAAACACTACTTTTTGGTTGCCAAATCAGAGGGTGAAATTGTTGGAACCATCGAATATGGACATGCCAATGAAATTGTCTGCAATGAAGTGAGTGAGATTAGTGATGTTATTGAGGTGGGAACTGTATTTGTCCATCCTAACTATCAGGGGTTGGGTATAGGCAGACAGATGATTGAGGCAATAGAGCTTGCCCTAACCAAGGAAGGTCATAGTAAGTATTTAATGGACAGTGGTTATAAAAGTGCTCAGGCTGTGTGGACGAGAAAGTTTGGTTCACCCTATAAAATCCTTGAGAATTATTGGGGCGAAGGTGACCATCACATGATTTGGATGAATGAAGTAACAAAACATATATGAATTATGTTATAAGTGAAGTATAATAGATATACAGATATGGAGCATGGGAGAGATGAGTTATAGAAATGAAAAATGATGAAGCAATAGTTGAAATAGATGATCTACAACTAAATGAACTGAAGATTGTTGGCATAGGGGCTTCAGCAGGAGGTCTGTCAGCTTTTGAAACGTTGTTTACAGCTCTGTCAGACAACGTTTTTTTTGAATATGGCATTTATATTGGTTCAACATTTGTCTCCAGACCACAAGAGCATTTTGGTCGATATTGTGCAGGGCTATTCTTCTATGACTGTCTGTGAAGCTGAACAGGACATGCAGGTAAAGGCAAATACAATCTATGTCATACCACCAAACTGTGATATGGTTTATAATGAAGGTAAGATTGGATTATCAGTTCGAAACAGAGACACTTCTCATCCATTGCCAATAGATATCTTCTTTACTTCACTTGCCAAGGAACTTAAGAAAAATGCTATAGGAATTGTCCTATCAGGTACTGGTTCGGACGGCACAATAGGTCTTGGTAAGATCCTCGATGGAGGTGGAATGACTATAGCGCAAGAGCCGGGTTCGGCAGAATTCTCAGCAATGCCATTGAGTGCAATACTAGCAGGTGTTGTAAAATATACTATGCCAATTAAGAATATGGCCAGTCACTTATATGAGTTATCAACACTTGGCTATATAAATAGTCAAAAGGCTGAAACTTACCATGAAGGTGAATCGAGTCAGTTTGACAAAGCGCTCTTACTTCTTAAAGATGGGACGGGTCATGATTTTTATGATTATAAACAGAGCACATTGCTTAGGCGTCTAAAAAAGCGTATGAAAGATAATCAGATCAATACGATTGCAGAGTATATAGATTATGCTAAGGACAGGACAGATGAGATCAATATATTGTATAATGAAATGCTGATCGGTGTGACTTCATTTTTTAGAGATGCTGAAGTTTTTTCACAAATCACCAGTACAGTTGTACCAAAGATTATGAAGATGAATGAACTTAGCAAATCAGTAAGGGTATGGTGTCCAGGGTGTTCAACTGGAGAGGAAGCATATTCATATGCCATAATTATTAAAGAATATTTAACACAACATAACCTGGACTACGATGTGAAAATTTTTGCAACTGATATTGACGGCGACTCTATAGAAAAAGCGCGTAACGGTTTGTTTCGAAAGCAAATTAAAGAGAAGGTTTCCGAAGAAAGGTTAGCCAGGTTTTTTTACATATGATCATGTGAATAGTCTCTACAAAATAAATAAGTCAATTAGAGATATGCTGATATTTTCTGTACAAAGCGTAATAAAAGATCCGCCATTCTCAAAAATTGATATTGTGTCATGTCGTAATTTGCTAATCTATTTGAAACCAGTTCTACAAAAGAAAATTATCCCCCTATTTCATTATTCGCTAAAAGCAAATGGATACCTTGTACTTGGTACTGCTGAATCTATTTCGGGTTATGCAGATTTGTTTCAAGAACATGTTTCCAAAGTGAATATATATCAACAGCAACCGCAAAAATCAAAATATAGGTGGCAACACAATTCGGTCACCTCAATGACAAAAGGGAATATTCTATCCATGAAATCAAAATCACATGATACTGTATTTGATCATTCAAAGGATTCACTTCAAAAAATCACGGAGCATTATATACTTAAAGAATCTAAGTTAGTAGGGATTTTAGTTGATAGCATTGGCAATATACTATACCTTCATGGCAATAGCGGCCAGTACTTTGAGATGGCTCAAGGTCTAACGGGTCCCAACAATATATTGAATATGGCTAGACCAGGTTTAATTAAAGACCTTAAAAAAACCTTGTTGAAAGTTGTTGAAAGTGAAGTGATTGTACGTACTGATAATATTGATGTAAGGGGTGTTGGTGAAAACACAAAAGTTGATGTTGTTGTTTACCCAGTAACATATAGTTTGAAGGCTGATGAGAAGTTATTTGCTGTTGTAATCAGTGAAAGTAACCATAACATTATTGAGACAAATGTGTCTGGTCAAGATAATCAGCAGCTATCGTCAGAAGCATTGCCACAAGGCATTTTTGATGAGCTCAAACTTGAACTTCGAATCAAGGAGGACCATCTAACTTCAGTGAATGAAACACTTGAAGTGACGAATTATGAGTTGAGATTATCCAATGAGGAGCTGCAATCTGTCAATGAGGAATTGCAATCAACCAATGAAGAACTTGAGACATCAAAAGAAGAACTTCAGTCTATTAATGAAGAATTAACGACTGTCAACTCTGAACTTGAAGTGAAAGTTAATGAGTTGACTCAGGCAAATAATGATATTAACAACTTGCTATCTGCTACAAACATAGAGACCATATTCATTGATTTTGACCAAAGAATTCTTAGGTATACTTTATCATCAAGTAATATTGTGAATCTTATTGAGACTGATATAGGTCGACCTATTACAGACATTTCTTTTGCTGTCCATAATTATCTTGGGTTAAAAGAGGACATAGATAAGGTACTTGATACCTTGATTCCAATTAAGGTTCAAGTAGGTTCTAAAAACAATGTATGGCACGAAATGATTATTCAGCCATATAGAACAATTGATAACATTATCGAAGGTGTGGTTATTACCTTTGTTGACATTACAAGGATGAAAAAATATGAACAACGTTTAAAGGCTTCGGAGTTTATGTTCAGAATTATCTTTGAATCAAACTATGAAGCATAGCCCTTATTGACTTTGAGACAGGAGTAGTCAAAAATGTTAATAAGCGATTCATAGAATTGACTGGAATAGACTATAACAAGATGATGGGAAGCAAATTCTGGGAGATAGATATTTTCAAAAATATTGCATCAGATGCAGCTTCGTATTATGAACTTGAAGTTAGTGAAAGTAAAACATTTGCACTATCAGAGATTGAGTTGGCTAATAAGTCTACTGTAGATGTATATTTAGCTCTTCAAAAATATAACATTAAAGGTGTTGATCTACTACAGTGTAATTTACGTAAAATCATTTCTGGGTGATACAATCTGAGGGGATTGTTTAAGGAGTGTTAGAATGAATAAAAATAAGGTTAGCAAGGGTCATAATCGGTTTGCCATTGATGAAAGCTTGAAGGAACAAGACTTGAATGTATTAATTCATGACTTGAGGGTACACCAGATTGAACTGGAATTAAAGAATGAAGAATTGTTACGGGTTCAAAAAGAATTGAAGGAAGCAAAATATAAATACTACACCTTATATAATTTTGCGCCTGAAGGTTATCTCATCGTCTCTGGTAAAGGAAGAATCATAGAAGCGAATCGGAAATGTTTTGAGGTTTTCGGTGTTAAGAATTTAAAACTTGTTGGTCAGAGTATAACTGATTTTATTGATGGTGCGTATCAAGATACTTACTATTTAATGCGAAAGAGATTGTCTGTAGACAGTGATGAGCAAAAGTGTGTTATAAAAATGATTCGAAGAAATCATATCACTTTTTTGGGCTGAACTCACAATCAAATACTTATTAGATGAAAATAATATAAGACTTCATGTAATTATAAGAGATGTGACCCAAAGAAAAGAAAATGAAATTAGAATTGATTATCTCAACAATCATGATCAATTGACTGGTCTTTACAACAGAAGATTCTATGAGGAGGAACTCAAAAAAATCAATACGCTTAAAAATTTACCTTTATCTATTATCATGACAGATGTTAATGGATTGAAGATGTTTAATGATTCTTTTGGTCATAATTTCGGTGACGAACTTCTTATGATAGTTGCCGATACTTTGGTAGAATCTAGTAAGGATGAGGATATCATTGCTCGCATTAGTGGGGATGAGTTTGTTATTCTACTGCCTAGGACAAATACCCTTGAGTGTAATGAGTATATTAATAAAGTTCAAAAAGGTTTAGTTGATAGAAAAGTCAAAGGTATGGATATTACAGTCTCGTTTGGCTATACAACTAAATTTGAGATGGATGAAGACATAAATAAGCTCTTAACAAAAGCGGAAGACAGTATGTATAGTCAGAAGGTATATGAGTCGGCAGACATTAAGCGAAAGTTTATTGACTCAATTATGAACGCTTTGGATCAAAAGAGTCATAAATCAGTTGCACATTCTAAGCGTGTTAGCCAACTATGTGAAATGATTGCTACGAGACTGAATGTTGATAAAGAGAATATAAGTAAAATACGGATTGCTGGACTTTTACATGACATAGGTAAGATAGGTATATCAGAACAGTTGCTTAACGCAGACTGGGTATATGATGAAAAAGATATGAAGTTAATGGAAAAACATAGCGAAATTGGTTGTAGAATACTTAACTCGGCTCCTGAGTTTATGGATGTGGCACAATATGTGTTGGAACATCATGAAAAATGGGATGGTTCAGGATACCCTAAAGGCTTGAGAGGATTAAGCATATCATTGCCTGCTAGAATTGTCGCAGTAGCCAATGCTTATGATTCTATGACAAATGAAAAGGGTTATGGCACGCTACTATCAAATGAAGAGGCGATATGTGAGATTGAAAAGTATAGTGGTAAACAGTTTGATCCTGATGTGGTAGAAAAGCTAATTGATATTGTGAAGTAATGATAGTATGAACGCTCTACAGTTGTAGGGCGTTCTTTTTATTTATATAGTACATTGAGCCAGACTACACTTAAAAGACTTAGGTGACTGTTAGATTTAGAATAGTTTTTGAAGAAAAAATAAAATGGTAACCTATGATACAGATTCTATTGGGCGCTTAAGTTAGAATATGTTCATGGTTAACAAAGCGAGTTACACAGCGGTTAACAACTAGATGAAAATAAAACAGGTAATGATGCATTACCTCAATTAAACGATATGGAGGAAACAAAATTATGAGTATGTTCTGTTATCAATGTCAAGAGGCTTCAAAAGGTGTAGGGTGTGATGTAGTAGGTGTTTGTGGTAAAGACGAAGAAGTATCAAACTTACAAGACTTACTAATTTATTCAGCAAAAGGAATTGCAGAAGTAGTAACAAAAGGAAATATCGATGTGGCAGGTCTTGGTGATATTAACGCTACAGTACTTGATTCACTATTCAAAACTATTACAAATGCAAACTTTGATCCAGTAGCCATTAGAGCTCAGATTAAAGAGAACCTTGAAATTAGAGATGAACTGGCTAAAGGTGTAACAGCTGATCTTCATGACAGTGCTACATTTACAGTGACAACAGACGCTTCAATGGATGCAAAAGCTACAGCAGTTGGTGTTCTTGCTACAGAGAATGAAGATGTACGTTCACTAAGAGAGCTAATAATCTATGGACTTAAAGGTTATGCAGCATATGCACAACATGCATTGAATCTTGGTAAAGAAGATGTTGATATGTATGCATTTACATATGAAGCACTAGCAGCTACACTTGATGATACATTATCAGCAGATGATCTTGTAGCACTTACTTTGAAGACTGGCGAGTATGGTGTTAAGGCGATGGCACTTCTTGATGCAGCTAACACAGGTGCTTATGGTAACCCAGAGCTATCAACAGTGAATATTGGTGTTAGAAACAACCCAGGAATCCTTATTTCAGGACATGACCTAAACGACCTTGAGATGCTTCTTGAGCAAACTAAAGGAACTGGCGTTGATGTATACACACATAGTGAAATGCTTCCAGCAAACTACTATCCAAAGTTCAAAGAGTATGACAACCTAGTAGGTAACTATGGTAATGCATGGTGGAAACAAAAAAGAAGAGTTCGCAACATTCAACGGACCAATCTTATTTACTACTAACTGTATTGTTCCTCCAAAAGATGAAGCTACAGTTAAGAGAATATTTACATCAGGTGCAGCAGGATTCCCTGGTTCAACACATATTGCAACAGACGAGAATGGTAACAAAGACTTCTCAGCTGTGATTGAGATGGCTAAGACACTTCCAGCACCAACAGAGATTGAAACAGGTGAAATCGTTGGTGGATTCGCTCATGCACAAGTCTTTGCACTTGCTGATAAAGTCGTTGATGCAGTTAAATCTGGCGCAATCAAGAAGTTCTTCGTAATGGCTGGTTGTGATGGTAGAATGAAAGGTAGAGATTACTACACTGAGTTCGCTAAAGAATTACCACAAGATACAGTAATCCTAACAGCAGGTTGTGCTAAATATCGCTACAACAAGTTACCACTTGGTGACATCGGTGGTATTCCAAGAGTTCTTGATGCAGGTCAATGTAATGACTCTTACTCACTTGCAGTAATCGCTCTTAAACTTAAAGAAGTATTTGAGCTTAACGACATTAACGAGTTGCCAATCGCTTATAACATTGCGTGGTATGAGCAAAAAGCAGTTATCGTACTGTTAGCACTTCTTCACTTAGGTGTTAAGAATATTCACCTTGGCCCAACACTTCCAGCTTTCTTATCACCAAACGTAGCAAACGTATTGGTTGAGACATTTGGAATCGGTGGTATCGGTGAAGTTCAAGACGATATCAACATGTTCATGGCATAAGAAATAGACTTAGTCGGATTATTTAAGGACAAAGTCAGATTATTACATTCAAAATAAGCATAATATATCTTATAATTATAAGACTAGAAGAAGGCATGATGCATATCATGCCTTCTTTATTTGTGTTCAGAACAATGTGTTATAATTGACCTAAGTCCATTAGCGTTACCATATTCTTTGATGAGGTGCCGAAAATGAGAAATAAAAAACTATTTGCTGGCATTCGCCGTTTGAAAATTCGTGCCAAAATAATGATTTTTTACACAATACTTATCCTCTTTAGTCTAGGATTAAGTATGATTTTCTATACCAAAATCTCCAATAACTACGCCAAAGAAGCTATTAGCGAACTAACCCTAAAGACAATAGAAACTCAAAATAGTGCCCTTGAATTTTTAACAAATGATATTAGTGACTATTCGAAGGAAATCATTTCGAATCAGCATACACAAGGGGTACTTGATAATGTCCCTGATAACAAATTACTGTACAATAGACTGGATAAGGAAATTGCCGCTTCAGTCATATTTAATCATAAAGTATCATCAGCCTATATCTTTGATTTTAGAGGCAATAAATATTTTAGAGATAAACGGAAGTTCAAAACTTTACTTCTTGAGGATATTAGAGACCAAGAGTGGTATGAAGATATCAAAGCACTTAAGGGTGGTTACTACCTGACCATAAATGCTGGTGGATTGGTAGATGATGTTGAGACAGACTATATCACCATGTTTAGAATAGTTAATTCAAACAATACCCACTTGCCAATGGGTCTTCTAATGGTCAATGTTGAAATAAACACCATAAAAGAAGCATTAAATATAGAAGAAGATTCGGCTCTCATAATACGTATTGATAAGGATAGTTCAGTTGAAGATATCATTATTGGAGAATTGCCGTCTATAGACTACAATCAATATTTGGACAAAAACCATGACACATCCATTTACTTCGGGGACCAATCTCTAGGTTCTGAAACCTATAGAATATCTGGTTATAATAACAGTGACTATGAATGGCAACTCATTCATATTGAAAACGTGGTTGATAAATCAGATGTTATTAGTAGTTTCAATCTTGTTTTTTTACTGATCATGGGTGTTATTGGCCTGACAATATTCTATGGTTCAATTTACATTTCCAAATACATCTCCAATCCTATTATTGAATTGACTAAGATTATGGAGAATGTGGAAGCGGAAAAATTTGACGAAGTATATCTTGGTGGACGCCAAGATGAAATTGGCAAATTAGGCGATGGCTACAACTATATGATTGCTAGAATAAAAGAGCTTATCAACACAATAATCGTTGAGCAGGAGGCCATAAAAGAGGCAGAGCTTAGAGTGTTGATGGAACAGGTCAAACCACATTTTATTTATAATACCCTTGATTCTATAAGTTCCTTAGTTGCAAATGGACAAAATGAAGAAGCAAATAGTAGTTTGACAGCCCTTGGAAAGTTCTATAGAGCCAGCTTAAGTGATGGCAATCTTATTGTTGAGCTAAAGACAGAGCTTGAGATTGTTAAGAATTACTTGTTTATACAACAAATACGCTATAAAGACCTTTTTGAAGCTTTCTATGATATTGATGAGAACTTAATGAACTATAAAGTACCGAAGCTTATTCTTCAACCATTGGTTGAAAATAGCTTATACCACGGCATACGACCAATTGGTATGGATGGTGAAATAACAATCCAAGTTGTGGATGAAGAAGATAGCATAAGTATGTCGGTCATAGATAATGGGTGTGGTATGAAAGAAGAGGTGCAGAATTATTTGAATTCTGAGGAGGTCTACCATGAAGAGAATAAGAAATCCAGTGTTGGTTTACCAGCCACTATGCGTAGAATTAGAAGTAGATATGGCATTGATAGTCAATTTACTATAACCAGTAATAACAATGGAACTAAAGTAACCATTAGGATTCCAAAGGAGAAAATAAATGAACTATAAAGCCTTTAACGTCGTAATTGTTGATGATGAATATCTCATAAGGGACTTGGTAGAAAAAAAAGGTTCGCTGGGAAGCTTTGAACTGTGAAGTGGTCCTGAGTGCCTCAAGTGCCCTTGAAGTCATTGACTATATTGATGAGTATCATGTAGACATCGTTATAGCTGATATTAATATGCCTGTAATCGATGGGCTGACACTTGCCAAACGCTTAAAAGAAGATAATCCTAGAACTAAAGTCATTATGCTGACAGGTTATGATGAGTTCTCTTACGCCAAGAAAGGCATCGATATCGGTGTTGATGGGTATTTACTTAAGCCAGTTGACGGGGAAGCTATTGAACAAGAGCTTGAAAGAATACTACGAGAGATCAAAAAAGATATCAACCAACGTGCATTGATTAATGAAATAATGGAACAAGTCAAAGAAGAGAAACCTTATTTAAAAGAGAGATTTCTCCTAGACTATATATTTGGTTTCGTTTCAGAGAAAGAATTGGCCCACAAATGTCGTTATTTTGGTGTGAAAGAAGACGCTGATTCTTATCAGTTGGCCATTATAGAGTTCTGTCAAGTGAAGCAGGATATAACTGATTTTAACAATGCATATGAAACACTTTATAAATGGAAAGCGGTTTTATCAGATATGCTCTCAGTACATGTTTTCTCTGATTCTAATCGTCGGGTATTCTTATTTGGTGATGGTAATGACATAGATGGGAATGACTTATTATACATTATTAAAGGCATAAAAGAAGATGATAGTTATGATGTGAAAATAGGTATAAGTTCAAGTGTTGATACGGTATTTGACTATAGTAAAATGCTCAATGAAGCCACAGATGCATTGAACTACAGCTCCATAAAGGGAAAAAACACAATTTGTGATTATAGAGAGATAGGTATTAAGGTTGAAGGGCCATTTGAGACGACAATTGATTCAGTGACCCTATTATCACAACAGCTTGATAAATTAAAGTTATTTATCAAATCAGGTTTGATGGACAAAATGACTTCTGTTATTGATGAAATATTTGAGATGACTGCCATAAGGATGAATAGAGATAAAGGCAATGGCGTTAGTATTTTGAAGGCAGAGATGGCTTCAATTATTTCCCTTATTCAGCAATTGGTCTATTCAACATCCAAAGAATCACAGGAAGTCATTAAGACAAGGCTTGAAGACGATGGCAATACAATGTCTATGGATTATTCTGAAGTAGATTCTATCCCAAAAGCAAAAGAGATGTTGTTGTCTTATCTTAATTCTATCTGTCAATGTATGATTGAGGATGGACAAAAGAAAAATCTAGACATGGTGGATAAGGTCTTGGTCTACATTAATGAAAATTATTGTAACTCTAATTTATCACTAAAGGCTACTGCAGCAGAATTCTTTATTAATCCTGACTATTTGTCAAGGATTTTCAAGAAAAAGCTGAATGTATCTTTTAAGGAATATGTTTTCAATAAAAGAATGGAAAGGGCCGTAAAGTTAATCGCAGAGACTGAACTTCGAAGTTATCAGATCGGTGAAGCGGTTGGTATAATAGACCCTAACTACTTCAGTGTATGCTTCAAAAAATATATGAATATGTCTATATCTGACTACAAAAAAAAGTCTTAAGTAAGATTTTTTAATGAATAAAAGGTCGGATTTTCAAATGTTTATGTAAGATTCCTACATTCTTTGTTGCTTATTATTGGACTATGATTAATGAGTAACGAAAATCATATCATTGGAGGGATATCATGTTAAAGAAAATGAAAAAAGTTCTTGCTATGTTACTCGTATTTGTTTTGGCACTTAGTATTGCAGGGTGTGCAAAGAAAGAAGAGGCACCAGCAGAGACTACAACAGAAACAACAAAAGAAGAGAGTAAAGAAACATCAGATGATACAACTGAAACAGCAACAGAGGTTGCTGAAGATGTAACACTTGATGTGTGGCATCTATGGACAACTGAGAATGACGGTAATGCTGTATCTTTTGCAAAAGCACTTGAAGAATACAGAGCAGACCATCCAAATGTAACTGTTAATATTGATGCAACTGAGAATGAAGCTTACAAAACTAAAATCAAAACTGCTATATCTGCTAATGAAGCACCAGACGTATTTTTTACTTGGGGTGCAGGTTTCTCACAACCATTTGTTGATGCAGGACAAGTAGCGAAGATTACAGACTATTTAGCTGATGATGCACTAGCAAATCTTAATATGAGTGGTGCCAACAACTTTACATATGATGGTGGTTTATACGGACTTCCATTTATATCATGGGTTGGGGTTCTATACTGTAACGAAGAGATGTTTGCTGATGCTGGTGTTGACGTTCCTGCAACAATGGACGACTTATACACTGCTATTGAAGCTTTTAATGGTAAAGGTATTGTACCAATTACAGTTGGGGCTAAAGATGCATGGAATGCAATGTTCTTCCAAAATGTTGCTACAGTTCGTACAGCTGGAACAGAATTAAGTACAGAAGCACTTAAGAAGAACGAATCATACAGCCAACAGGAATTTGTTGATGGTGCTCAAATCGTTGTTGATTTGGTAGCAGCTAATGCTTTTGATCCTTCTGCACTTGCATTTACTTACGATGAAGCGAAGATTGCTTTCCTTAATGCTCAATCACCTATGATGTTCATGGGTAGTTGGCTAGCAGGTGAAATTCAGAACCCTGAGTTGTCATCCGTAGCGAACAAAGTCACAGCAGTAAACTTCCCATCAGTTGATGGCGGTGCTTATAACAATGAGTTCCTAGGTGGCGCTATTGATGGACTTATGGTAAGTGAAAACAGTGAGAACAAAGAAGTGGCTGCAGAGTTTGTTGCTTATATCACTGAGAGAATGTCTAGAGAGAGTTTCCTTCAAGGCGCTGGTATTCCAGTATGGGATATTGATGTTGAAGGTGAAGAAGTTGACCCTCTTGTAAAAGAAATTCTTGATTTAGCTTCTGGTTCAGAAGGGTATATCGTTGCATGGGATACATTCTTATCAGGTGCTGATGTAACTACACACTTGTCATTAGTACAAGAAGTATTTGCTGAAATGAAAACAGCTCAGGAATTTGCAGATGGTATGCAAACACTGAATGAATAAGTAAAGCAATAGTTAGTTATTACATGGCAAGATGTTCCAATGAACATCTTGCCATATTAAGTCAAAACGAAGGTTACTTACAAGGAGGATGAAAAATGGATCGTGTCTTAGCCAATAAAAAACTGATATTCATTTTTGTATTTCCTGCGTTTCTGTTTTTCTCACTTATTATTATCATTCCAATAGCTTATTCAGGGTATCTTAGCACACTTGAATGGAATGGCTATTCAGAAAAAATATTTATAGGTCTAAAGAATTATGTGGAAATGTTTAAAGGATTCCCAGATGGCTTTACAAAAGGAATCATTAATTCAGGAATATTAGCAATACTATCTATATTTGTACAAGTGCCTCTAGCTCTAATCTTGGCACTGATTATATCAAAAGGGATAAAAGGAGAAGGCTTCTTTAGGACTACTTATTTTATACCAGTTATTATTTCAACGACTGTTATTGGACAGTTATGGATGAAAATATACCAACCTAATTATGGAATGTTAAATTACTTGCTTGAGGGCATAGGTCTTGAATCCCTTAAAAGGCCATGGCTAGCATCAGTTGAAACAGCTCTAGCATGTACATTTTTTGTCATCGTATGGCAATATATAGGCTACCATATGCTGCTCTTATACTCAGCTATCAAATCAATACCAAAATCTATGTATGAAGCAGCCAAAGTAGACGGAGCAACTAATACTCAGATTGCAAGACACATTACAATCCCCTTAATCAAACCAATGATTAAAGTTTGTATGACATTTGCACTCATAGGTTCCCTTAAAACATTTGATTTGATTTATGTTTTAACAAAAGGTGGGCCCATACACGCTACAGAAGTACCAACAACCATTATGTATAGGGTTCTCCTAGCAGAGAATAATTATGGAATGGGTTCTTCTATGGCAATCTTCATTATTGTAGAATGTCTAATATTTACAGTACTGATTCAGAAAATGTTCAAGACAGAGAATTATACATACTAAAGGAGTGAATCACATGAGATTTAATTTTAAAAATACAGTGTTCAAAATATTTCAGTATACTGTATTGATTATGATTGCTTTGATTCAAATATATCCTTTATTCTGGTTGTTGACATTCTCACTTAAAACCAATCAGGAAATATTTGGAGCAAATCCAATGGCTTTGCCACTAAGTTTTAAAATATCCAACTATTCAAATATCTTGTTTGAAGGTAATCTACTTAGGTATTTGTTTAACTCTACATTTGTTACAGGCGCTACCATTGCCATAGCTATACTTGTTTCGGCTATGTCAGCCTACGCAATTGCAAGAATGAATTGGAAGATGAAAGACAACGTTATGACAATGTTCTTATTAGGACTTATGATACCAATGCAAGCGACCTTGTTGCCCTTATTCCTATTCTTAAGAGCTTCTGGTGCTTATAACACCTACTGGGCACTGATTTTACCTTATATAGGTTTTGCAATTCCTATGGCTATGTACATATTTGTAGGATTCTTACAGACCATACCACGTGAAATGGAAGAATCAGCATTTATAGATGGAGCTAATATATTTCAGATTTTCCAAAAAATTATGTTGCCACTAATTAAACCTGCAATGGCTACAGTTGCCATATTTACTTACCTCAGTAGTTGGAATGAGCTTATGTTTGCCATAACCTTTATCAGTAAAGAAGAGTTTAAAACATTAACTGTTGGCATCATGGGTATGGTTGGAATGTATGCTACAAGATGGGGTGAACTTGGCGCTGGACTTGTTGTAGCAACCTTACCAACAATTATAATTTATGTATTAATGAGTAAACAAGTAGAAAAGAGTTTTACAACAGGAGCCGTTAAAGGCTAGTTTCGTTTTTTCATAATACTTCCCCCAAAAACAAGAACCCGTCCCCGCGGGTTTTTGTTTGCTTGTAATTCTATAATTATGTTTTGGCAGTGCGTGATATTCAAAAATAGCGCTCCATATGGTATAATGTAAGTAGTTCAAGTGGGGTGATATGATGGTGAAAATTACTGGGAAATGTAAGGACACATTGACGACCGAAGAGCTAAGGACATTCTATGATAATGCAGGATGGATTCCTTATACCAAGGACCTTGATAAGTTGCACAGAGCGATTGTACAATCTTTATATGTTGTTACTGCATGGTACCATGATGAGTTGGTTGGTTTGCTTAGAGTGGTTGGTGATGGCGAAACAATCATCTATATTCAAGATATATTGGTGCTTGAGAAGCACAGGCGACATGGTATAGGAACAAGTATGATTGAAAAAGTAGTGAAAAAATATGATGGTGTAAGACAAAAAGTTCTATTGACCGAAGAAGATGAGGCAGTAAGAGGATTCTTCGAGGAAGTAGGCTTCATGTCATGCGATCAAGGTAACTTGGTTGCATTTGTTAGATTTGATTGAAAATGGCGGTGCTGGAAACAGCATCGTTTTTTCTTGTATTAGTGATGTCCTTTCTTCCTTAGAACCTTGCAACATGGTCAAAAATCAGTTAGAATGACTTGTGTATGAAAGTACGAGCGAATTAGGAAGAGTTCAGTACTTGAAAGGTGGATGTAACTTGATTAAAGAAATGAAAGTATTGCAAAACGGTTCTGACATACGAGGTGTTGCTCTAGAAGGTGTGCCTAACGAGAATGTCAACTTAACTGAGAATGCTGCTCAAAGAATCGGAAATGCATTTGCAATGTGGTTATCCAAACGAAGTGATAAAGATACAAATGAACTTAAAGTGGCAATTGGAAATGATTCAAGGTTGTCAGCCAAATCAATCCGAGGAGCTTTAAGTCGTGGAATTGCAACTGAAGGTGCTACTATAATAGATTGTGGCCTGGCTTCAACACCAGCAATGTTTATGACTACAGTAGCAGATGGTCATCAATATGACGGAGGCATCATGATTACAGCCAGCCATTTACCATTTAATCGAAATGGTATGAAGTTCTTTACCAAAGATGGTGGTCTTGAAAAAAAGCTGATATAACAGCGATTCTTGAATTGGCTTCAAATATTGAAGTCAGTGACAAGGAAGTGCTTGTAAATGAAGTGACAATCGACTTTATGTCTGTTTACTCTCAGATTCTTGTAGATAAGATTAGAGCAGAAGTTAACCTAGATGGTAACTATGATAAACCTCTAGAAGGTTTTAAAGTGATTGTTGACGCTGGAAATGGTGCAGGTGGGTTTTTCGCTAGTAAAGTACTTGCAGAGCTTGGTGCTGATACATCAGGGAGTCAATTTCTTGACCCAGATGGCAATTTTCCAAATCACATACCAAACCCAGAGAATAAGGAAGCAATGGCATCCATTCAGGAAGCTGTTATTGCTAATAAAGCAGATCTTGGTATTATATTTGATACAGATGTTGATAGGTCAGCAATCGTTGACAAAGAAGGTAAGGCTATTAACAGCAATGGTTTTATAGCTTTGATCGCATCCATTATCCTAGAAAAATACCCTAAGAGCATCATTGTTACTGATTCAATTACTTCAACTGGACTTGGCAAATTCATTGAAGGTAAGTTGGGTGGTATACACCATAGATTTAAAAGAGGATATAAGAATGTTATCAATGAGTCAATACGCCTGGGTAATGAGGGAGAAGAGTCTCATTTAGCTATGGAAACTTCAGGACATGGTGCAGTCAAAGACAATTACTTCTTGGATGATGGTGCATACTTAGCTGCCTTGGTTCTAATTAAGATGGCTAAAATGAAACATGAAGAAGGCAAGTATATTACAGAACTTATTAGTGATTTGGAGATACCTGTCTTTACCAATGAGTACCGTTTAAGTATAGACTCAAGTGATTTCAGTTCTTATGGTTTTGAGGTCCTTGAAGCGCTTAAGAAGTATGCGACAACGATTGAAGGTTGGTCCATTGTTGAAAAGAACTTTGAAGGTGTCAAAATTGATATTAACGATGGTCAAGGATGGATTCTCGCTAGACAATCCCTTCATGATCCTGTGATTCCAATTAATATTGAGTTAGATGATGCCGCAAAAGAAACTGCAACACTAAATCAGCTAAGAACATTCTTTGGGTCATACGACCTCTTAAGTAAACTATAGTCCTAATAGGATTTGAGTTGATTAATTGAAATATTAAAGGCAGTTCAGACTTATTCTGAACTGCCTTAATTATTGTCATAAATAATTGGTAAATGATTATTGATATTCTTTGATTGGTTCTACAATGATATCATGTACAATGGATGATAGATTGGCTTGTGCCTCTTTATCCAAATCTTTTGGGTAGATAGGGTCATGTATGATAATGGTTACTTCTGATTTAGTGATATGGCCAGTTTCCTCATACATCTTGAAAGATCCATCGATGGTGAAGGGTACGATTGGAACATTGGCTTTGATGCCAAGCTTAAGACTACCTTTTTTGAAATCAAGCATCTTGTAACCTTTAGCTCTAGTGCCCTCAGGGAAGACGACCAAAGTTTCGCCGGACTTTAGTTGTTCAATACCTTTTAGTATGACTCTTAGGGACTGCTTCATATTGCCTCTATCAAGGAAGAGACATCCCATTAACTTCATCCATAAGCTAAGGAGTGGCACTTTTTCAAGTTCAATTTTAGCAACAAAAGCCTTATATTTAGGCAAATGGCCAAGTAGGAGTGGAATGTCATAGTTACTTTGATGATTACCTACATATAAAACGTTGCCTTCAGGAAGTTTCTCTTCACCAATTACATTGATTTTACTACCAGATAAAGCGACCATTAATCGTCCCCAACGTGCTGTTGCCTTATGGAGAAAGTGGTACTGAGCATCTTTATTGAATAGACCTAGAATTAAGTACCATAGATAATTGAATAATGAGAATGTTAAATATAAGCCTAGTACCATATAGAAAAAGTATGTTCTAATCATTGTGTCCTCTTTCTTTGAGAAGTTCTTTTTTTTGAAGCATCTAAATCTTGTTCAGTTGCTTTCATGACTTCATTGATATCATTATAATCAAAATCTGCCTTACCAACAAGGAGTTTTATATCATTTTTTTTTGTAGCTAAGGAGCAACTTATCATATGCATCATAAATACGACTTAAATAAACATCTAATTGACTCATGTCTGTATGGTTAAGCAGAACCATAAATTCACTGCCACCATAACGACAACACATGTCATTTGACCTAGAATGATTGATAATATGTCCAGCCAAAGCTTTAATGAAATTGTCGCCAGCAATAGGACCATTGACGAGATTGAAATTCTTTAAATTGTATAATTCAAAAATTATAACTGTATATTTTGTATCAAAACGTGTGGTTTCTTCAAAGGCATTCTTAAGTTGTTTGATGCCATAAGTTCTAGAATAAAGACCAGTCAACTCATCTTTGATGACTTGTCTGGAATAGCCTTTTGAAATATCCATATATTTATTAAGAAGTATGACGAATATGGTTCCAAGAAATACAGTGACAACGATGAAATGTATTGCAATATCAATCATCCTGGCATTAGTCGTTTGATAGTTGGCAAAAATCAAGGGCCATCTAATTTCAACATACATCATAAATACCGCAAGCAATAAGAAGAGTACAGGAATAATGTATTCTGCCTGATATTCGATAATCAAAAAGGTAACGATTAGAAACAAAATACTATAATAAGGCATTGAACTAAGAGATCCAGCAGTTGTAATCCAACCAAGAGGGAAATAGATGAAATCCATGAAAATAATAAAGGCCAACTTAGCAACATAGGGTCTTTTTCCATTTTTGGCATAGTAGTATAGAAGCCCACAATAAATGGATGCTATAAGAGGCATCAATACATTCAAAAATTGTGTTCCGGTAAATGCGTTAATAAGTGCACCGATGATACCAATCAGTATGCCAAAAAAAAGTAATAAATGTAGGGCACGGTATTGGAGTTTGTATTGTTTTTCACTGCCTAAGATATTCTGCAAAATTGCCATAATAACACCACCTTCAAAAAATATTCCCAAAAATATTATAACATATTATGAAAATACTGTATAATAAAGGTATTGAGTAAAAGAGGAGAGTCGGGATGTTAGGAACGTATGTCAACACAATTGTGGTCATAATTGGATCACTTATAGGATTAACAATTAAAAATGGCTTGAAAGAAAAGTATAGAAATATCATCATGCATGGTGTTTCTTTGTCTGTATTATTCATTGGCATATCGACCACACTTGGTGGTATGTTTGACGGTGGAGAACCTATTTTGTTTATTATCAGCTTAGTTATTGGAGGTATTTTGGGTGAGTGGGTTGATATTGATTATAGGTTGCTTCAGTTAGGTGAATGGCTTCAATCCAAAGTAGGAAAAGGAGAACATAATATTGCCAGTGGATTTGTCACAGCAAGTTTATTGTTTTGCGTTGGAACGTTAGCTATTCTTGGATCACTAGAAAGTGGTTTGAGAGCTAACCACGACATGCTATATGCCAAATCTGTTTTGGACGGTGTCACCTCCATAATATTAACTTCATCTTTGGGGATTGGCGTTATATTTTCTGCGGCTTCTGTACTAATCTATCAAGGGGCAATAACACTTTTTGCCTCATTTTTGGAACCGATACTTACTGCACAGATTATTAGAGAAATCTCAATCATAGGTGGTATTCTTATATTCAGTCTGGGCCTTGGCATGCTTGATATAAAGAAAATCAAAACAGCCAATCTACTTCCCTCGATTTTGGTGCCGCCTATTTACTATTTACTAGTTTTACCATTAATTAGCCTAATGAAATAGGAAAGAGGAAGAGTTTATGAGTGAAAATGTGAGTTCTAAGCAAGTTAAAGAAAATAAACTAATAGGGTTTAATATTTTAATTGCATTGATTTTAACCATATTTGTCTTTCTCTTAAGTCTATCCTTTAGAGAAATGAAATTTGCACCAGATCAAGGGGCTTCCTGGTATTATTGGAAGCTAACCAATCCTACATGCTAACACGTACTTCAGTGTGGGCCGGTTATATCCTACATCAAATTGCCGTATGGTGGATTATTCTAAAAATGCGAAAGTCCAAGCAAGGAATTGCTAGTGGACTGACTAAGTATAATAAACAGCTTATTGCGGTTAACCTTGTTTTTATACTAGTGCACTATATACAAAGTGCTATTTGGTATGATGGACTAGCGCAAGATGTGTCTGTGTGGAGTTCACAGTACTCAGTTATTGTCATGTTGGTGCTTATATTGATTATAGAGAACAAACGTAGGGGTCTTTTCTTTGGAAAAAAAAGTAAAGTTGCCAAAAGAAGGCACTAAGCGTGTCATGAATATTCATGGTCTATATATTGCTTGGGCTATTACATATACATTTTGGTTCCACCCAATGGAAGGTACTATTGGCCATTTGTTTGGGTTCTTCTATATGTATCTGCTATTTGCCCAATTATGCTTTGCAGGTACTAGGTTTCACCTCAATAAAGTATGGACATTATTGCTTGAAGTTATTGTCTTATTTCATGGCACCACAGTGGCAATCCTTCAAGGGACAGGCATATGGAGCATGTTTTTTCTTTGGTTTTGCGACAATGTTTGTTGTAACTCAATTGTATGGGTTAAGGGCTTCAAAAGTGACAATAATCACGGTTACTTCACTATATGTTGTCATGGCCTTAGTAACTTATAGTGGTCTAGTATTTGACAGTAAAAGTTTTGATATGATACATCAGGTGACTTGGATTCCAATAATACTCTATGGTTTGGTATTTGCTATCGTCTATGTATTTCAAATTCCTACCTATATAAAAAAGAATGCTTAAGTCTTAAGCATTCTTTAGGCATGATTCCTATAGTCTAATTGACATTCATTAATCTATAACTTCCTAAGTTCAAAAGCCATCTTGGGTTGGTTACATGTTGGGCACTTGAAGTCTTCAGGCAAGTCATCGAATTTTGTTCCAGGTGCGATATCCATCCTGGATTCACCTTTTTCTTCTCTATATATATAACCACACATTGTGCATTTGTACATTTGATAATCTGACATAATTGTCCTCCTATTTATTAATCACTATATGTCTATTATGCCAAAGTATAGTGGGTATTACAAGATAATTATTATTTACAGATAGCATATTAGTGACCTAAATGGTTGAAATTGTGTTGTTTTTGAGTGGTTGAATTCAAGTATAATAGTGAAAGGGGATTTCGGTTGACACTTGGAGGTGTTTAGTGAATCCTCTTTTTTATACTTTATTTTTTCTGTTGCAGCTTCTATTTGGTCATAGGTGTTGTAACATTCATCAACAATAGATCACAACCTATTAACAAGCTGTTTCTAATACTATGTTTAAATTTGTCATTTTGGTCTCTATGTATTGCAAAGATGTGTGAAACTACAGAAGCCGAAGTGGCTGTTATTTATAGAAGAATGGCTGTTGTGTCATGGTCTTCTTTATATGTAGAAATTCTATTTTTTGTCCTTTTCCTTACCAACAAAAAAGCATACTACAATAAATGGTGGAAAAATCTACTGATTATCACGCCAGGTTTATTTAACTTTTATTTGTACTACTTTAACCCAGTTACATCAGCTGACATGGTTAGAATAAATAATGGATGGGCTTTTGCCAATCCTGTTAATAGAGGGGTGGTATGGGATGAATATTTCAATATATACTATATCACTTATATGATAGTGTCTATGCTACTATTAGTGAACTGGGGGAGAAAAACTCAGTTTTTGAGAGAGAAAAAACAAGCCTTTATTATATTCTTTTCATTTATAAGCATTATGATTCTTGGGAGCATTACGGATATTTTGCTGCCGATACTTGGCATCTCTATTATACCTCCAATGTCAATAATATTAGTAGTAGGATGTATATCGGGTATGTGTTATGCAATCATTAAGTACAAGCTTATGAATATTACTGCTGAGAATGTGCTATTAAATGTATTTAAGTTAATGAGTGGTGGTCTGATTATACTTGATGACAAAGACGAGATTATTAGTATCAATAAAGGTGCCCAAAATATATTGGAATGCAATGAAGCGGATGTTGTAAATGTAAAAATAGATGTATTTGTGCAGTTTGATGTGACAAATACTGAATTTGCACGTGAAGAAGTCATGATGAACACAGCACATAATAAAAGCGTGCCTGTACTTATGTCATGTGCAAAGTTGTATGATGAGTTTGGCAGCATGCTTGGAACCGTTTTGTCTTTTCAGGATATTACTTATATTAAGAATATGCAGAGTGAACTTTTACAGGCTCATAACCAACTTGAGGACAAGGTTGCACATCGGACGAAACAATTAACTGATTTGAACGAAACACTAAAAACAGAAATTGAAACCCGTAAAATGAAAGAAGCCAAGATTGAAGAATTAGCATTTTCTGATCAACTAACTGGTTTGTCCAATAGAAGATACTTCTTTATTCAACTTGCAAGAGACATTCATAAGGCAAATAGAGATCAGAAGTCTTTTGCTGTACTTTTCATGGACTTAGATGGCTTTAAGATGATTAATGATTCTCTTGGACATGAGGTCGGTGACCTTCTTCTAATTGAAGTAGCAAATATTTTAAAGAAAGTACTAAGAAAAACAGACTTATTGTCAAGAGTAGGGGGCGATGAGTTTATTGTTCTACTACACTATCCTTGTCAAAAAGAAGCAATTGTGAAAGTGTGTGAGCATATCATTAGAAACATAAGCGAACCAATAAAATTGAATAAGAATGAGGTTCATATAACTACTAGTATTGGTGTATCTGTGTACCCTCATGATGGTCTTGATGCAGAAATACTTATTAAGAATGCGGATATTGCAATGTATAAGGCAAAGGAAAAAAGGTAAAGGTAGGTATGCCTTTTTTAACAATGAAATGAAATCAGATATAGATAATGTTATGAGACTTACCAATGATCTGTACAAAGCCATGGAGAGAGATGAATTAGAAGTGTATTACCAACCTCAGATAGATGTTAAAACAAAGAACATTTCAGGGTATGAAGCACTTATAAGATGGAATCATCCCAATTATGGATTGCTAAGTCCTGGTTCATTTATACCACTGGCTGAAAGGACTGGGCTAATTATACCCATTGGTAGATGGGTTCTTGAGAGTGCCTTTAGGCAAATCGAAGAATGGCAAGTCAAGTATGATACTCATGTATCTATGGCAATTAATTTATCGGTTAGACAATTACAGAATTTTAATATAGTTGAAACAGTCTATGAACTATTGGAGTATTATGAACTTGAACCGTCATCAATAGAACTTGAAATAACTGAGAACATTCTCTTGGAAAACACGAAGCACGCAATTGCCATTATTAAGGCTTTGAAGGAACTTGGTATACAAATTGCCATCGATGATTTTGGCACAGAATATTCATCTCTTAGTTATTTAAAAGATTTGCCAGTTGATAGAATTAAGATTGCCAAAACATTTATTGATGGTGTCAGAAATAATAATAGCGATGAATCCATTATTTCAACAGTGATTATATTAGGTAAAAAGCTTGGAATGAATATTATTGCGGAAGGTGTTGAGCATAAATATCAATATGAATTTTTAGATAATCTAAATTGTGATGATATACAAGGCTTCTATTTCTACAGACCTCTTAGAGAAATGGACATTAATACAATGTATGAGGTGAACAATAATAAAGAGGAATATGTCTAGTTCAGACAGAAAGACAAGTAGCTTAGAATATGTTATGCTAATACAAAAAGTTATTCTTGGAGTCGATTATGAAATTACATAGATTAGCAAAAGAGATGAAATTATCAAGGGCTACAATTACACAATTGCTTCATGCCAAACCAGAAGACCATAAGGATTACCAAAGGCTTATGAATGCAATGTCTCAGCTTGGTATTGAAATGTCAGAACCAGAGACTGTAAAACATGTACATAGGACCAGAACGATTGGTGTTATCTCAAGAGACCTAACGGAAACCTTTTTTAACGAGTTTATAACCCATATACAACATAAAGCAGATGAACTTGGCTATGGTGTTGTCTTTGTCAAAAAACATAATTATGCTAAACAGAATGTGGATTATGTCAAGCTATTAGATGAAAAGGTTGACGGATTTATTTTTCTTGGAGAGGAAACAGCCAAACACAATGAAGTAGAACTGTTGATGGAGCAAGGTGTGCCTTGTATCTTAATACAGGGTAAGAAAGTTGTTAAAGGTGCCACTTATATCAATATACATAATGATAGAGCTGCATTCGATGCAGTATCACACCTTGTCAAACAAAAACATAAGAGGATTATTCATATAACTGGACCAGGTAATCTATTTGAAGTCAGTGAAAGAAGAAAAGGTTATGAAAAGGCAGTTGTTGAATACGATCTTGACTACATGCAGACATTGAATGTTGAAATGGAATATGAAAGAATATTTGATCTGGGCTCAAAAATAGCAACACATATTATGGATGACCATATTAGCGCAGCCTTTTGTTTTAACAATTTAATTGCTACAGGTATTATTGACGGGCTTATGGAACATGGGATTTTAGTGCCCAAAGATTTCTCAGTTGTAGGATTTGATGATTTGAGTTTTAGACATTTGTCACAGAACTGGATACCAAACCTTTCATCTGTTAGACAACCTCAAATAAAAATGGCCAATTACGCAGTAGAAAGATTAATTGAGATGATGGAAGGGGCCATATATGATGCCAGCAAAGTCTTTGATTGTGACTTCATTGACAGAGATAGTACAAGGTACATAAGTTAGAAACTATATTTAGATATTTGACCGATCAAATAGGTCAAGTATCTTTTTACTTATGGCCACATTTTTGTATTGTTCCATATAGGCGTCTTTATTTAAATCATGAATATAGTTTTTGGTAAAGTTCTTAGTGGATATACCATAGTTATGAAGGAAGTCTACTGTTTTATTATAGGCAATCGCTGCGTCAGAGAGGGAATCATATCGGCCAATAATATAGACCCCACGAATATTTATAGTAGCTTTGTAGGCTTTCTTATTAGCTTTTTCTTCTAAGGATACGCCATAGTATGGGTTGACGACTTCTATGTTATCATATCTGTAGTTATGGTTATTGTTATCAATAAATAGGAAGTCCTTACCTTCTATAGCATGGTTTTTTAATCTTGTAGCGGCTTAAGATGTTAACTTGCATGCCATAATCGTTGACAAAGTAGTAGCCATCTCTTCTGAGTATCTTGTGGGTACTGTAATAGAATAAATCCTCTATGTCAAAATATAATTCCTCTTCTCTTGATAGATAATAGATAAAATACTTCTTGTGAAGATAGATAGGGTTCTTGAAGTAGTAACTTGTGTCACGATAGTTAATAAGGATTACCCACTTATCAAAGGGCATAACAATGTCTTTGCTATAGTCCATTACACCTAGGTTACTAGTCGTAATTAACTTAGCCTGCCTATAACATTCATGTGCTAATTCAGCTGTGTCGAAAGAACCTAAGCTAATATGTTTATTCTTATATGTAACAGAAGCACGATAGTAGACGGTTCCGTTCTTTTTTTTTTGCGGTGTAGACACCTGGCAATGTGCTCATAGGACTCTCCGTAGTTATTATAAATAATTATGAAAAGGTACAAATATTCACTGGGCTCCTTTTATATTATACCATAAGAACCTTATTTTTTATCTAATGAACACATGAAAAACACATATTAATGGCATAATAGCCTCTAATCATAGTTCGGGAATCTATAAATCCGCTAGATATTTCATGGTCAAAATAGGCAACATATATAAAGTCTATGTAATAAGTAACAAAAAATCTTGTTAATATTCTATATTCTGTTCGGAATGCACAGTTAATAAGAGAGAATATTCTGAAAAAATACAGTATATCCAACAAAACGCATCTATCTGTATTGACTCTCGTATCTGCCTTGACTATAATGACCTAAGTCTTAACGGATGTAACAGATCAACTGATGACTAAGAAGCGAGTACAAGAATATGTTAAAAACTAAAAACATCTCTTCGAAAGTGTTTGGTTCAGTCATAAACATTTTTCGAAAAAAAATGTACACCAATGGCTTGGTATTATTCTCAGGCATGGTGGCAGTGGCTATAGTGATGTTAGGTGTTAATGGATTTACTAGTACGAAACAAGTGGACAGCGTTATTGCTTATGAAAGCGAAGACGAAGAAATCCCCGATGATGAGGTTGCTGAAACAATTGTTACAGTAACAGAATCTGAGGAATCCCCGAATTTTGATGCTATTAAGGTCCAAGACATAAATGAAGAGATTGCCCTTATAAGAAAATCATATGGCTACTCTTTAAGAGCAGAACTTACAGATGAACCGACCTTGAAGCGTGAAGAAACAATAGAGAAGAACTTAAAAACTAGTGTTAGAACAAGTGTAAACAACATTGAGGATGCAGGGGTACAATTACTTAATCTGACAGATTATACAGCCCTTGTGAGGATAGTTGAGGCAGAAGCTACTGGCGAAGACTTGATTGGTAAAGTACTGATTGCCAATGTGGTTATGAACAGAGTTGATAGCAAGCGATTCCCTAATTCCATCTATGATGTTGTTCATCAGAAACTGGATGGAAGGGCTCAATTCTCACCAATTGATGATGGAAGATATTACAGTGTAGCTGTAACGGATTCAACCATTGAAGCTGTTGAGTTAGCCTTAGCCGGACAAGACTATTCTGATGGCGCCTTATTCTTTGTTGCAAAGAGTATTGCCAGTGAAAAAGCAGGTTCTTGGTTTGACAGGCATTTGACCTTTGTTTTTAAACATGGTGTGCATTCATTTTATAAGTACTAGGTACTGAATAGAGAATGTATAACATTAAGTATAAGTATATGAATGATTAAGGACTGCTTTGGCAGTCCTTTTGTTTTTGAGTCGTGTCCGTCAGAAACGTACATTTGTCTTTTTGCATTAAATGTGGTATAATCCACGTAATTTCAATAAATAACAAAGGATGGATATTATGAGTCAATTAACTTATAGAAGTACTAGAGGTTTAGAGAAGAACATTAGCGCATCTAATGCAATCGTCAAAGGGCTAGCTGATGACGGTGGCTTATTTGTTCCTGAATATATTCCGACAATGGAGAAGAGCTTAGAAGAGCTCTCGGTCATGTCTTATCAAGATATCGCTTATGAAGTTATGTCTTTGTTTTATCAAGATTTCACTGAAGATGAACTGAGAAAATGTATCAATAGTGCTTACGATGACAAGTTTGATACAAAAGACATAGCACCAACGGTTAAAGTAGATGATACCTATTTACTTGAATTATTCCATGGTTCTACAATAGCGTTTAAAGATATGGCTTTGTCTATACTGCCATATTTGATGAAAACAGCAGCCAAGAAGATTGGCATCAAAAACGACATAGTTATCCTAACAGCTACTTCTGGAGATACAGGGAAAGCAGCCCTTGCAGGCTTTGCAGACGTTGAAGGCACCAAGATTATTGTCTTTTATCCTAAAGATGGTGTTAGTCCAATACAAAAACAACAGATGGTAACACAAAAGGGTGATAACACTCATGTTGTTGGTATTGAAGGTAATTTTGATGATGCTCAAAATGGTGTTAAGGAAATATTTTCAGATGAGGACTTTGCAGCGATACTTGATAGCAATGGCTATCAGTTCTCATCAGCAAACTCAATAAACATTGGTCGTTTGATTCCTCAAGTGGCTTATTATTTCTATACATATATGACCCTTGTTCGTCAAAAGGAGATTGTGATTGGTGAACAAATCAATGTATCTGTTCCAACAGGTAACTTTGGCAATATTCTGGCAGCCTATTATGCTAAATCAATGGGCCTACCAATCAAAACACTTATATGTGCATCCAATGACAATAAAGTTCTGTATGATTTCATGAATACAGGGACTTACGATAAGAAGAGAGATTTCATCTTAACCATATCCCCATCAATGGATATACTGATTTCAAGTAATCTAGAACGTTTAATCTACCAGATTGCTGAGGGAGATACTGATATGACCAAATCACTAATGGAAGCACTTACTCATGAAGGTCAGTATACAATCAGTGATAAGATGAAGGAAGGTCTTGGGCACTTCTATGGAAATTATGCAGATCAAGGTGAAACCAAAGCAATCATAAAAGAAGTTTTTGATAAGACGAATTACTTGATGGACCCTCATACGGCTGTTGGATATGATGTCTACAATAAGTATAAAGAAGCTTCAGGTGACGCGACTAAGACGGTTATTGCATCCACTGCTAGTCCGTATAAGTTTACTAGAAGTACAATGACAGCTTTGTCAGATGCTTATAACGATATATCAGATTTTGATCTGGTAGAGGAGATGCATAAAGTGTCAGGTGTTGAGATACCAAATGCTATTCATGAAGCTTTGGAAGCAGAAGTAAGACATACTGAGAATTGTTCAAACGAAGCAATGCGAGATACAATAAAAAGTTTTCTTAAAATATAGCTGACATAAGGTGCGAGGTGCTGGTATGAAAAGGATAGACTATAATGAGATGACACCGGAGGCCCTTTCTCAACTTTCAAAAGGTTGCTTCTTAACAAGCAAATACAAAGACGAAGTGAATACGATGACCATAGCATGGGGTAACATTGGCTTCATGTGGCAAAAGCCGATTTTTACTGTTATGGTTAGGCCTTCTAGGCATACTTACAAAATGATTGATGGTTCTGATGCTTTTACTGTATCGCTGCCAATTCATGAAGACATGAAAAAAGAACTTGGCTATTGTGGCACAAAGTCCGGTAAAGATGTCAATAAAATATTGGAATGTGGTTTATTACTTGAAGATGGTCAAGAAGTGGATGTGCCTGTAATAGGCAATTGTAGTCTTCATTATGAATGTAAAATAGTGGCTAGACAAGAACTTAGACCTGATTGTGTATCAGAAGAAATAGAAGAGAAGGCCTATAGTAAGGGTGACCTTCATACGCTGTACTATGGTGAAATAGTTGCGTGTTATGTAACAGAAGATTGATTTAAAGCGAAAAATATTTATACAAAAGTCAGATTCCTAGGAATCTGACTTTTCTTTTCTTTCCATTCGTGCTGGATGATATTGAGCTGGGTTGACATGAACGAGAACTTCTTCGACATGGTCTAGGTCTTCTAGAATGACGCGAACCTTATGGGCAATCTCATGACCTTTATAGACAGTTATATGAGCGTCTATGGATACTTTGACAATAAGGAGGAAATTAAGACCTACCGGCTTGGCGTGTATGGCATCGATATGATCGACACCATCGATGGAATCTACCATCTCGGATATTTGATTAATAAATGCGTCATCAACATTGGTATCCATTAATACATCATAGGAACTGGTGAATATTTTGAAACCACTAAAAGCTATCCAAAATGCAATAATCATACCACCAAAGCTATCGATGAAATAGATACCGAAGTAACCGCCTATAATGCTAAAGAGTGTTAAGGATGTTATGAAGACGTCATTACGATGGTCTTCGGCATTGGCCATGGCAAGCAAACTATTGTAACTACGACCAATTTTTATAGAAAAGAAATATAGGGCTAATTTGATGATTATTGTTCCAACACCGATAACAATGAGCCAAGGAGAGTAGGTGAAACTTTGACGATTGATTAGAGCGTTGAGTGCAGACCTAAATATTGCAAATGCAACTAGAAGTAATGAGAAAGAAATAATCATGGAGAAAATGTACTCAGCTTTTCCATGACCATATGGGTGATCATCATCAACAGGTTGAGAGGATATTTTGTTTCCTATGTATGTCATAGTGGAAGCAAACACATCACCTGCACTGTTAAGACCATCTGCAATCATTGATTGACTTCTTGCTATTAAGCCTATAGTAATTTTTCCTGCTAAGAGTATTATATTGCCAATCAGTCCAAGTATGGCAACCTGATTAATTTTTGTATGTCTTGTCATATAGACTCCTTTCTTGCTTTCATCTAGGATATCATGTCAAAACATAGAGTTCAAGCTTGAATTATTGATAGTTCTCAGCTATAATACGATAGGATGGTCATTGGCCATAGTGAAGCTTAAGGAGCAGATAGTATGAGATTTGTACCAATATCTGGTCTTGTCGAAGGAATGGTGTGCGGCAAGAGTCTATATGACATCAATCAACAGTTGTTACTTAGAAAAGGCACTGTTGTACAAAAAAGGGTATATCGATAGAATCGCTGAACTTGGTTATCAGGGCATCTATATTGATGATGAGATATCAAGTGATATTGAAGTGAAAGACGTTATTAGTGATGAACTAAGGATGTCTGCTATCAAAGCTGTTAAGGATATTTGCATCTATGCAGAGCAACCCAAAGCAGCCAAAGGTCAGTTTGATTCAAAGATAAATTCAACCAAGTTGCTGATTACAAACATTGTCGAACAGATTCTTGAGAACAAAGATACCATGGTCAACCTTATAGACTTAAAATACTACGATGATTATACATTTTTTCATTCGGTGAATGTGGCAGTATTATCGATTCTGGTAGGATCAGAGTATGGTCTTGATAAAAATGAACTGTTTAATGTTGGATTGGCATCCATTTTACATGATATTGGTAAGATGTTTGTTGATAAGAACATCTTAAATAAACCTGGTAAGTTAACGCAAGAAGAATATGAAGCTGTACAGGAGCATCCAGCTTTTGGTTTTAACTACTTGAAAGAATCCTATGAAATTCCAACAAGTGCTTATGTTGCGGTTTTGCAACATCATGAGAAATATGACGGTACCGGTTACCCAATGAAGAAAGCCAAAGAAGAGATTTCGATTATTGGTCGGATTATTGGTGTGGCAGACGTATATGATGCATTAACATCAACAAGACCATATAGAAAGTCGCTTTTACCCTCAGAAGCTATGGAATATATTATGGCAAATGGCGGTATTATGTTTGATGTTAAATTGACCAAGATCTTTGCGAGAAAAGTGGCGCCATTTCCAATGGGTACTTATGTTAAGCTTAGCAACGGTTTGACTGGGATTGTTGCTGATAACTACGAGGATGCTTGTATGAGACCCAAAGTCAAAGTAATCATGGATGAAGAGGGCAATCATATTAAGCCATATCTTATAAACCTAAGAGATGAAAGAGACTTACGTTCTGTAACTATAACAGGGCTTAATGACTTAGGGACTAAGCCATAGAAATAAAAGTAAGAGATGAAGCTCAGCTAACTAGGTTGGTTGTGGCTTCATTTTTGTTTGACCCTCTATGGGAGTTCGAGTATAATTAAGTGGTGAAATTTCATATAAAAAGAAGGTTTTATATTAGGAGGTAACAGGATGGGTCTTGGAAAATTTATTAAAGGTCAATTAATTGACGTCATAGAATATCAAACAGATGAGAAAAGTATACTAGCACATAAATATGATGATGGTGGCAAGCAGATTATGATGGGGGCAAAACTGACAGTTCGACCTGGACAGATGGCCGTATTTATTAATGAAGGAGAGATTGCCGATATCTTTAGAGAAGGTCTATATGAACTAAGCACTAGCAATATGCCACTTCTTACAGTCCTAAAATCATGGAAGTATGGATTTGAGAGTCCCTTCAAAGTTGACATCTATTTTATTTCAGTGGATGAGAAGATTAATCAGTTATGGGGTACGCCTTCAAAGATTGCTGTCAAAGATCCAGATTTTGGCATGTTAAGAATAGGAGCCAATGGTATATACAATTATAAGGTTGTAGACCCCAAAGTCTTCATTACCAAGTTGGTAGGTACAGATAGAGAATACACAGTAACAGAATGTCGTCCTCAATTAAATGGACAAATCACAACATCATTTACAGATTTCTTTGGAGAGTCCAAAGTAACTTTGTTTGATGCTTACGGCAACATATCTGAATTCTCAGAAGCTGTACTGGAAGATTTGAAGCCTCAGTTTGATCAATATGGGTTGGAACTCATATCATTCAACATAAAAGAAATCAGAGTGCCAGAAGTGGTTGAACAAGCTATGGATAGTAGAGCTAGTGTTGCAGCCCTTGGTGGTATGGATATGTACCAAAGAAAAACTATGACCGATGCAACTGCAGAAGCAGCCGTTAATATGTCTGAAAGAGAAGGTGGCGGCTCTGGTGTAGGAGGATTTGGTATGGAAATGGCTACAGGTATGGCCATGGGTAATATGATGGGGAACATGATGGGTAGTCAAAATAACATGACTGGTGGACAAGGTCAGCAGCAACAAGGTCAACAGCAGTCGAGTCAACAAGCAGCAAATATGATTGCATGTCCTAAGTGTCAAGCTTCTGTGCTACAAGGAACTAAGTTTTGTTCTTCGTGTGGTAATAATATGACTGTAGCTCCAAGTGGTAATGCGTGCATTGAATGCAATGCAGCCCTTGATGAAGGTGCGAAATTCTGTTCTTCCTGTGGTACCAAGCAAGAAGTCAAACCAGTATTTTGTTCTAACTGTGGTTCTAAACAAGCAGCTGGTACAAAATTCTGTTCTAATTGCGGACAAGAACAATAGAAGGGACAGACATAATGATGGATATGAATGAGGATGCCAAGCATATAAGAAGTGAAGCAGGAACAACCGATTGTGATGCCTGTGGTGGGGATATGATCTATGATCCAGAAAGCAAGAAATTGAAGTGCAAATTCTGTGGTAGCCTACAGGATGTTGCTGTGGCATATGATCAAGTTAGGGAACAGAAATTAGCCTCTATGACTTCTATGGATTTTTCATGGGATATTAGTGCTAAAACAATTGTTTGTGAAAATTGTGGCGGCCAGACAATCACTGAGCCAAATGATGAAACAAGTTATTGTTCTTATTGTGGCTCACAGCATATTGTTATTAGAGAAGATGATAATATGGGGATGAAGCCCCAAGGTTTAGTGCCATATGCCATAAGCAACAAAGATGCTAAGGGCAAAATGCAACAATGGGTTGGTCGTAGGTGGCTTGCACCAAGTGACTTGAAGAAACGTTTTATCGGCAAAGACTTGAAGGGAATTTATATGCCTTACTGGACATTCGATAGCAATGTCCATTCAAGTTATCACTGTCGTATTGGTAATTACTATTATGAAGGGCATGGTGAAGACCGTAAACGAAAAGTAAGATGGCGTCATCATAGTGGTCAATATGATAAGTTCTTTGACGATGTGTTGGTTGCAGCTGTAGACTTTAAGGAGCCAGGTTTACTTAAGAAAATTGAGCCTTTTAGGACTAGTGAAGGTCAAGTTGTTAACTATAAGCCAGACTTCTTGTCTGGATATCAGGCTAGAAAATATACCATTATGCCAGAGCAAGCATTGGACAGCGCCCGCCGGGATATGGAAAATCAAATAGCCAACGAAATAAAGCGACACCTGCCTGGAGACACATACGAAAGTTATAGGCAACAAGTATCCTTTATGAATGAACATTATAAACATATACTTCTGCCAGTCTACATGACAGCTTATGAGTATAATAGTAAAATATATAATGTACTGATCAATGGACAAACTGGTGAAGTTCAGGGTAAAGCACCTCTTAGTCCATGGAAAGTTACTGGTCTAATTGTGTTAGGTGCTATATTGGCAGGTGTTATCTATTACGTCTCAAATAGTTAAGGCACAGATGGCGTCTTTTAATTCATTTTTAATGTTGTACTAAAGACTTGATAATTGATTGCTGATAAGATAAGTATAGACAAGGATTAAGGAGGTGATCCATCCGTGATTACCAGTGAACAAATAAAAGCGGTTCAAAAAAAGGTAGAAGTAACTTATGAAGAAGCTGAAAGGTTTCTAATAAAAGCAGATGGTGACGTCGATTTAGCTGTCTATATGATTAATAGAAAAAAAGAGACGCCAATGGCTAAATTTTTTGAAGAAGCCAAAAGGGTTGGTCTTGAACTAATGACCTACTATATTAAAATCGATAAAAAAGAAAAGGTTTATTTGAATATGCCACTTATATTTGTCGTATTGTTTTTCGCTTTGGTGAATTTAGATACGAAAATATGGGTCTTAGTCGTATCCATTGGAATGGTTTTGATTTCTGAAAGCCAAGTGTCCATCTTTAAAGAAGAAAAGGGCAAAGAGGATGATATGACCATGAGTGTTAAGAAGACAGCGATGGATAAAGAAAAAGACAATGAAACCAACAATATCATTGATAGTGTATCGAGTGAAAGTTCATCAGACCATTCAAATAAAGATGATGACGACGATGATGACTATTATGAGATTACAATAGAGAAATAGGGGGCATTATGAGCGAGAAAATATTGGTTGTTGAAGATGAGAGTAAAATTGCAAGATTTATAGAATTAGAGCTTAAATATGAAGGCTATGAAGTGCTAATAGCAAACGATGGGCGTACAGGGCTTGAGATGTACCAAGCAGATACGCCTAATCTTATAATACTTGATTTGATGCTACCACGCATGAGTGGTATAGAAGTATGTAGACGGATTCGTCAATCAGATGAAAACATACCAATCATAATGCTTACAGCTAAAGACGATGTTACTGATAAAGTAATGGGACTTGATATGGGCGCAGATGATTATATGACTAAACCATTTGAAATTGAAGAATTGCTTGCAAGAATGAGGGTTGCTCTTAAGCGCAAAGGCAGTGTTAAGAAAGAGGAGGCAACTTCACAACTGGTTCACGGTGCTCTTACAATTAATGAACTAAAGCGTGAGGTCACCTATGAGGGTCAAGTCGTAGAACTCACTAAAAAAGAATATGAATTACTTAAGTACCTACTTGAAAATAAAAATATTGCTCTAGATAGAGAAAAAATACTTGAAAGGGTATGGGGCTACGATTACTATGGAGATACCAACGTCATTGATGTCTATGTCAGATATCTAAGGTCTAAGATTGATCAAAAGTTTGATGTTGAGATTATCAAAACTGTACGTGGTGTTGGGTATATTATTAATGAATGATCGGAAAAATAAAGTGGAGCAACGGCGTCGTAACCCGTTGCTCTTTCCAGTTGGATTCTTTCGAGAAGTGGTCAATACAATAAAATATATATTCAGAAGTCTCACTATGTCAATGCGTAAAAAAATTGCTTTTGACTATGGGATTATGTTTGCATGTGTGTCAATATTGACAATGGCTATTTTTAGTGTTGGCTTTACACTTTACAGTGTTAATACAAGTAGTGAAGAGGCGATTAATGAGGTTTATGAAGTTCTTACTGCTAGAGATATGAACTTCTTTGATGAAGATGAGTTAGAAAGACTTCTCTATAATTTATCAGAAGAATACGACGCGGGTATTCAAGTTGAAATGACAAGCAATCACTTGGAACTTGAACCCTATGTCATTACGGCTACAGCAACTGAATCGGATTTGGCAAAGGTCTTTGATCTAAGGTTGCCTGAGCTCGTTGGCCGTTTCTTTTCTGATGGTACAATCATTAAATATGAGAAGAGACATTACAATGTCTCCCAGGAGCAAATAGCCTATTATGAGATAAAGCTTGCTCAGAATTTGAGGAAAGCCAATGGTGAATTATGGTATCTCTTGCTTGTGCTTTTTGTGTCCCAAGTGATTGGCTTGACCATCGTCTCATTTCTTGGATCTTATAGACTGCGCAAAGTCTTTAGGCCAATCTACAACATGACCAAAACTGCTGAAAAAATATCAATAAATGATATGGATGCAAAACTTGATGTAACAAAAGCTGAATATGAGCTGAAGGATTTGGCTCTAACCTTTAATGACATGCTAGACCGAATAAGAACCGATTATGATAAGCAAAAAAGGTTTGTTTCAGATGTGTCTCATGAACTTCGGACCCCTATTTCTATAGTGAATGGATATGCGAGGATGTTAGACCGTTGGGGGAAAGAAGATGAAGCCATCTTAGAGGAAGCCATTGACGCCATTAAGGGAGAATCTAAGAATATGCAAACCTTAGTTGAGAATCTGTTGACTTTGGTTAGGTCGGATAATCAAACATTGAAGTTTGAAAGAGAGTATTTCAAGATTGATGAGATGGCAAGAGACATTGTCAAGGATATGGAAATGATTGATGATGGACGCCATAGCTTCTCAAATGATATCGATATGGATATAAGGGTTTGCCTTGATTATGCAAAAGTGATGCAGACACTTAGGATTTTTCTTGATAATGCTATTAAGTATACGCCAGAAGGTGGTCGCATAAGCTTAAATGTTAAAAGAGAGATTACTTCGGTTGTCATATCCGTAGTGGATACTGGGATTGGTGTAGCTAAGAAGGACTTACCATTTTTATTTGATCGTTTTTACAGATCAGATGAATCAAGAACTAGAGAAACCGGTGGTCATGGACTGGGCTTATCTATCGCAAAAGCGATGGTCATCGGTCAAAATGGTCGTCTGAGGGTGAAAAGTAAAGAAAATGAAGGCAGTGAGTTTATTATTATTTTGCCGACATCAAGTGAGGAACAATGATGAAAATTGCAGTTCTAGATGTAAAATCAATTGGTCAGGGGCTCGACTATGAACCATTGAATTTGTTGGGCGATGTTGAATATTATGATTACACCGATACAGATGATGTCATTAAACGACTTACAGATATTGATGTTGCTGTAAGCAATAAGATTGCCTATGATGAAGAAGTCCTCAGCCAACTACCGAAACTTAAGTTAATATGTATGACTGGCACTGGCTATAATCATATAGATACTGTATCGGCAAGGAAGCACAATGTCGGTGTATGTAATGTTGTTGATTATTGTACCGACAGTGTGGCACAACATACATTTGCTATGGTATTGAATTTACTTAACAATATAAATTATTATAAAGATTATGTGACAAGTGGGTCCTATATAGAGGATGAAAGTTTCAAACATTATGAAGTCTCTTATCGAGAGTTGGCTTCTATGAAGTGGGGCATTATTGGACTTGGGCATATAGGTCATAGAGTGGCAGATATAGCCAGCGCATTTGGAGCTACTGTGGTCTATTATTCAACCAGCGGACAAAATGATAATAGTCACTACAAATCAGTTTCTTTAGAAGCGTTGATTGAAAGTAGTGATATAATAACGATTCATGCGCCTTTGAATGAAAGGACGAAGAATCTAATAACCTACAAATCATTTGAAAAGATGAAGGCGAGAGCAGTTGTAGTTAATGTGGGTAGGGTGGCATTCTCAACGAAGAGGATGTGGCTAAGGTCATAGAAAAGAATCTTATAGGTGGTATTGGTCTTGATGTTTTAAGCTGTGAACCAATGAGCAAAGAATCTCCTCTGATTAGAGTATTAGATAAAAATAATCTATTGATTACACCTCATGTAGCATGGGCTAGTATTGAAGCAAGGCAGAGGGTTGTTAGTGAAGTGGTTAAGAATATTGAGGCATTTTACAAGAAAGAAAATATGCACAGAGTTGACTTACTTTAGTTGCCCAGTGACCCTTGATATGGTATATTACTAGGTAGAGTAAAACACTACAAATGAAAGAGGGTTATTAAATGAGTATTAAAATCATCGTAGACAGTTCAGCGGATCTCCCTAAATCTATCGTAGATAAGTATGGTTTTAAGATTATACCTTTATCGGTTCATTTTGGAGATAAGGAATACTTAGATTCAATCGACATTACGTCCCAGGAGTTTTATAAGAAGTTAGTTGAATCAGATGATATGCCATCAACCAGTCAAGTGCCACCAGAGAGATTTATTGAGTACATTAAGCCTGAATTAGATGCGGGTCATAGTATAATAATTATAACTCTTGGTTCCAATGCAAGTGGAACGTGTCAGGCTGCGCATATTGCAAGAGAAGAACTTGACAGTGAAAAAATATCTATTATTGACTCCAATGCCTTATCTGGTGGTGTTGGCTATATAGCCATAGAAGTTGCTAAGATGGTAGAAAAAGGTTTGACAAAAATGGAGATATTAGAGGCAGTTCAACCATTGACCAATAATGCAGTTGAACATCTTTTTTGTGTTGACACTCTTGAATACCTAAAAAAAAGGTGGACGTATTAAAGCTTCAAAAGCTGCAGTGGCTGAGATTTTGAATATCAAACCTATCTTAAATGTTGAAAATGCAATTACTCAAACAATACATAAAGTCAGAGGTAGAAAGAAGATAATTCCTTATTACATAAAGAAAATGAAGGAAGAACTTGATTTTGACAGTGAAATGATTATTGTTGAGCATTCACAAGATCCAGACTTTGCAAGGAAGCTTATTGAAGCATTAAGGGAAGAGCTGAGTTGGGATAAAGAAATTATCGAGACAGAAATTGGTGCTACAATTGGAACTCATGCAGGTCCAGGCGTTCTAGCATGTTTCTATAAAAAGAAATAATACACTATAAAGAGAATGAGGATAATATGAACAAGATTATGATTGTTACACTCGGTATGTGTCTTGTACTGAGTTTTAGTGGGTGCAAAAAAAACACCTACCGATGATATATATACTGATACTACTATAGAACAAACAGCAACGGTGGATAATGGTACTGAGGACGCAGAAACAACAGAGACGGATACAACTTTAGATTCAAATAGTGCAGATAGCACATCAGAAAGCAATGATGATACATCTTCAGATGAATCTGTAACAAATGATGTGTATGAAGGGTCTAGTTCGACTGAGCTAGTTGATGTTGCTGATTTAGACGTGTCTTTTGTTGGCAGCAAAGAATTAGATGATCCAGAGCTAAAAAAGCAGATGTTGGCTTATCTAGATCCAATTTATTTCAATATTTATTTTGGAGATAAAGATTACTCAGAATCAGGTATTTCAGAACTGGATATGGTTAAATTCGCAATTTCACATGTTTACTTGTATGAAACTTTAGCTGAGAATCTTAAAGTTGATTTAGAGACATCTGAATTCACCTATAGAGTGAAAGAAGAACGTGTCGAAGAGTTGGTTGATAAATATTTTGGAGTTCAGCTATCAGGTCATCATACAATAGAAGAAGAGAATATCATTTATAATGGTGGTTATTATCTTATGCCAGCATCGGATGTTGGTTGGAATGATGAGATGGCTATTGATTCAATTACAAAAGCTGGAGACTTCGCATACGAGATTGTGTTTACAATCTACAACATCGAAGGTAATGCCTTGCAGAGTTATAAAGTAATGCTTGAGATTCGTAATGATAGATTTGTCATTACGGATTATGTATTTACTGAAACACCTGAGGATATGAATGTAGAAGAGAATGAAGAGTCTGAGGGACTTGAGTCAAGTGATTCAACAGATGGTGAAGAAGCAGAATCCAGTGAATAATGATTGCAGTAGTTATATGTCTATGTTATGATATAGGCAATATTCTAAATGCGTAGAACAGAAGTAGTAACAATAAGCTGTCTAAAGAGAGTCACTGGTTGGTGTGAAGTGATGATGAGCAGTTGTGAACTCGTCTGGGAGCAATGCAAGTGAAAGTAAGTAACTTGTGTCGGCACTGACCGTTATCAGCTTGAGTGTATCTTCACCTTACGGCATAAGCCCAAGATGAAATAGAGTGGTACCGCGTATATAATACGTCTCTATATTTATAGAGGCGTTTTCTATTTGTTTTTATTTTATATTTTGATCTATAATAGGAGGCAACAAAAATGGCGAATTATAACCATCAATTAATTGAAAAGAAATGGCGTGATGTTTGGGAGCAGAATCCTATCAATGTGCCAGGAGAAGACAAGAAAAACTATTACTGTTTAGATATGTTTCCTTACCCGTCAGGGAATGGACTACATGTTGGACATTGGCGAGGTTATGTCCTAAGTGATGTATGGAGTCGATATAAAGTGCTACAGGGGCATTATGTATTACATCCTATGGGATGGGATGCGTTTGGTTTACCTGCGGAAAACTATGCTATCAAAATGGGTGTTCACCCAGCAACGGGTACAGCAAAGAACGTTGAGAATTTTAAACGTCAGTTAAAGGACATTAGCGCTATATATGATTGGGATAAGGAGCTTAATACCACTGATCCTGATTACTACAAGTGGACTCAATGGATTTTTGTGAAGATGTTTGAAGATGGTCTGGCTTATGAAAAAGAAATGCCGATTAACTGGTGTCCAAGTTGTAAGACGGGTCTTGCCAATGAAGAGGTTAAAGATGGTAAGTGTGACCGCTGTGATTCAGATGTTACAAAGAAAAACCTTAGACAATGGATGTTAAAGATTACAGCGTATGCTGAGAGACTCTTAAATGATTTGGAAGATCTTAACTGGCCGTCTAAAGTTAAGAAGATGCAATCAGATTGGATTGGTAAATCTTACGGTGCTGAAGTGGATTTTGCTGTTGAAGGTGTAGAAGAGAAAATCAAAGTCTTTACAACAAGACCTGATACCTTATACGGTGCTACGTTTATGGTTTTAGCACCAGAGCATGAACTTGTAACAAAGCTTGCTACTGAGGACAAAAGGGCGGAAGTAGATCAGTATGTCTTTGATTCTTCATTGAAATCATCTGTAGACAGACTTCAGGAAAAAGACAAATCAGGAGTCTTTACTGGTTCTTATGCTACTAACCCACTTAATGGTGAGCAGATTCCAATCTGGATATCTGATTATGTTCTTGCAGATTACGGTACTGGAGCTATTATGTGTGTTCCTGCGCATGATGAACGTGACTTTGAATTTGCTAAGAAATTTGATTTGCCGATTGTCCAGGTTATTGCAAAAGATGGTCTTGTGACAGAACTAGAAGAAGCATACACAGAAGTTGGTGTTATGGTGAATTCTGGTGACTTCAATGGCATTGCTTCTAATGAAGCTAAGGAAGTTGTTTCTACATACCTTGAAGAAAAAGGCATTGGTACGAAGACAACTAACTATAAACTACGTGACTGGGTATTTAGTCGTCAAAGATATTGGGGAGAACCAATTCCTATTGTTCATTGTGAGAAATGTGGGGCAGTTGCAGTTAAAGAAGAAGACTTGCCTGTAACATTACCAGACGTTGAGACGTATGAGCCAACCGGAACAGGTGAATCACCACTTGCAGATATACACGAGTGGGTTAATACAGAATGTCCAGACTGTGGAGGTCCTGCAAAACGAGAGACCAACACAATGCCTCAATGGGCAGGTTCGTCATGGTACTTCCTAAGGTATGTGGATGTGCATAATGACAAAGAACTTGTGTCAAAAGAAAAAATGAAAGAATGGTTGCCAGTTGACATGTATGTTGGTGGTATTGAACATGCGGTGCTTCATCTTCTTTATGCTAGGTTCTATACTAAGTTCTTATATGATATTGAAGTTGTTGATTTCGAAGAGCCATTTACGCGTTTGTTTAACCAAGGAATGATTTGTAAGAATGGTGCAAAGATGTCTAAGTCAAAAGGTAATGTTGTATCACCTGATGAATTGGTTGAGAACTATGGTTCTGACTCTCTAAGATTATATGAGTTGTTTGTTGGGCCACCAGAGCTTGATTCAGAATGGGATGACAGAGGTATTGATGGTGTTTATCGATTCATCAACAAAGTATGGACTTTGGTAATGGATAATAAGGGTAAAAACGTGCCTGTAACTGAAGAACTTGAGAAGTTAAGACATAAGTTAACATATGAAGTTACAAGCCGTATGAATTCATTCCATATGAACACTGTTGTCAGTGCATTTATGGAGTATAACAATAAGTTATCTGACCAATCACGTAACAAAGGTGGCGTTGATCAAGAGACACTTGAGACTTTAGTCACTTTGCTTGCACCTTTCTGTCCTCATATGGCAGAAGAATTATGGCAAGAACTTGGTCAAACACAGTCAGTCTTCAAGCAAGAGTGGCCAGTATATGACGAAGAAAAAATGAAAGACAATGAAATTGAAATGCCAGTTCAAGTCAACGGTAAAGTTAGAGCGACTGTTTCAATTGCTGTTGATGAAGCCAAAGAGTCAGTCCTTACAAAGGCTAAAGCTGCCATCACCAAGCAAACAGATGGTAAAACTATTGTTAAGGAAATTTACGTGCCTGGTAGAATCATTAACATCGTTGTTAAGTAAGACTCAAAACAAATAAAATATTTAATCTATGAGGCAGCTCTTATGAGCTGTCTTGTTTTATGTCTAAAAGTTAGACTGATATAAGTATCGCCAGTTGGTTGTTGAGTCCATTCATCGTAAGCGTCTAATAAGACGGTGTATAGTTCATGGTCCA
>JDSF01000034.1_pt1 | contig 129395 bp, 156 predicted proteins | sample 199441 | NCBI WGS metagenome assembly JDSF01 (sample SAMN02592751, study PRJNA231836) | bioreactor metagenome | isolation source: continuous culture bioreactor denitrification-DNRA | place: Germany: Bremen
GGAAGTCTTGTTTCAGTAAGGAATTGAGTCTTCATTCAAGTTCCAAGATTCATGGTTAATATGTCTATCTGGCCTATCAATCATTTGTTCTTCAAACACCGTCATCAAGGACCATGTTTCGAACTTTCTTGTTGTTAAGAATGGTACAGCAAATTGCTTGGTCGTTTCAAATGGCAAAGGTGCGCTCATCATCTTTCTTGCAATTTCCTGATCAAAGTTAAAAGCCGTCACACCTGCATAATACAAGGACTCACCAGCCGCTTCAATGGCAGTTGTCTTTAGCTCAATACTTTCATTCAACAAATTGGAATGTAGAAAGTGAACATGGGCCAATTCATTATCAACCCTTACGATTAATTCCAGTGCATCCACTTCTTTATCTGAATGACTCAATTGTCCATTAAGATGTGACCTGGTTACCTTAATAAATTCAGACAGTTCTCTAAATTCATCGTGCTCCTGGGTCAAACGTCGATTAATATCTTCAATAATCTCTTTATACCTTGTATAGGTGTCATCTGATATGATATTACGCTGTATGTCATGTTTGATTTTTTGCATCTTGTCTCTAATGGTGTTAACACTGATGCGCATTTCGTCAATCTGTCTAAGGGCACCTGAGAACTCACCTTTTTCAAGTTGTTTTCTAAGAACCAATTGACTAATGGATAATTGGAATTCACTGAAATACTCTTTGGTAGCAAAGACCAGCTCTAGTCCACCATCGTCTAAGGTATAGTACTGGACGTTCTCTTCAGGGTCCCAATAGTCTGCCTTGAGAATATTGTACTCAATCACTTCGCTCTCATTTGTTTCATAATTATAAAACTCACGGCTATTACGTTTACCACTTGGCGGCCTATAAGCTTCAACCAATTGCTTAGCCAAGTCATAGAAACCTTCATCGGTTAGATTCACTTGCTCCGTGGTCATTGTCTTAAGGTATTTGGCAAGTTCAGCAATACCTGTTTGTTTGTTACGCATTAACATATTCTCAAAGAAAAACAAAACGCCAAGAAGACCTATCCCAAAGTAATCGATAGGTCTATTGCTGTCGTCTTTTTGTTGTTTGTTTTCCAGGTGATGGAAAATGTCAAATAAGGCTATTCTTGCGACTCTGTCTTTATAGCCCCCTAACATATTTATATACTCATTCATAGAAATAACTTCTCTCACAATAGTCTGTATATCTTAAGTCGATATCTCCATTAATTATAGCTTAAAGGTGAGAACTAGTAAACCAAAAGAAGCAACTAAAGTAGACATTGTTATGACATGAATGATTCTTAGTAAATTATGATTAAAACCGCCAATACTCATCATTGCACCCGTTGCAAAAATCCCTATGATTGACAGGACCAAAACAATAATCAGGACAATGAGGAGTTGGCTGATACCGCTACTTCCACTACCACTTGAGACATCAAGGCCTTTAACCTGTAGGAACGTCATCACAACAAAAGCTAAAGCCAATAATTTATGAACGGTAAATAAACCCGTATTATATGGTTTGCCAAGTTTGGTCAGTACAAATCCAAATATCAGTGTTAAACCAAGAACTATGACTCTAATAATTATTTTGCTTTCTAACATATAATTAGCCTCCTCCAAAATATACTCTATAGTATGTCTTCAACTCTTAACTCTGGGTGTCTATATAGTCCAGTTGCCTTGCCCTCCCAAGGTACAATCGCCTTTTGGGGACACCAGGCCACACAGGCATAACACTGCTCACAATTATGTTTAAAGACCGGCCTATATTTGTGATAAGTAATATTCGATACTGGACAAACTTTACCACAAAGTTTGCATCCTACACACGCTTGACTTACGTTGAATGAGCAATCCATAACACTTATTGATTCTTGAAAGCTTATAGGCATTTCACCCTTATAGGACATAACTTTTAGCCACATTGGTTTTGAAGCCTCTCTCTTAGATTTAAAAAATCTACAAGTGTCTCTATCCATACGTCTGATACTTCTAATCTTTGACTAATTCTTTGATCAATAATACTTGCTATCGTTCTAATCTTACTTCTCATATCTACAAAATATTTATTCAAGTCGTCTTGACTCAATATGGGTTGCCTAAAGCTCTTGTAAAAACCTTTACCATATTTTGTCGGTTTCACATAATTGTAAGGCATCTTAACTGCAAATCCTGAATTGATTAGTCTTTCATGTTTAACCTTAATAAACTTTTCAAGATATTTGAGGGCTAAGGTAGGTTTGTCCCCAAAAACAGATACCGCAAAAAAGTACTCGACTTTTTTCAAAGTTCATCCATTCTACAAATCGACGTATAATACCGGGTAATCCTTGGTGGTATACCGGAAAGAGAAGACCTACAACATTATTATCCTGTATAGATGAGGGCATTTCATTATGATTTTCGCCTAATAACTTATCATTAATTCTTATTATTTGATGATCACCACTACATTGATTTGCTAATTCTCTGGCCACTGCTAAAGTATTGCCAGTACCTGAAAAATAATACAGTCTCATTCTCTCACCTCTTTTTAGCAGATAGCAACTCTACATAGTTAAGCATATGATCGCTGATTCTTCGACTTATTTCATCAATATCTTCCCTCCACGCAACCAATTGTACGTATTCGTCCAAAATCCCAGACAGGGCATAGTAATACTCCATCGTTACTTTCTCTACATCACACTTGATAATAGTGCCATTATCCATTAGACCTGCTAGTACTTTTTCTGTGTAGTCTTTTCGCCTATAATAAATGTTTTCTTTTAAAATTTCATGTGCCTTTTTGTTGGTAAAACGTTCCATATTAAGGATAAGTAGTACTGTGTGAAATACAGGGTACCCTGTTGATGCTGCGAATTTTTGCATATTATATTCAAGGAAACTCTGTAAATCTTTGCCTTCAATCATCTGATGTATCTCATCATCGTCAAATTTCACCTTATTGGCATTGTCTACAAAAAAATCAAATATTTGATCAAGCAAGTCTCCTTTAGTGGCAAAATGATTGTAAAAGGAGCTTTCTTTTATGGATGCCTCTTTACAAATAGGCCTTATGCCACATTGTTATAACCTTTTTCTGAAAAAAGTTTGATACCAATGTAAAATAACCTTGTTTTTGTATCCTTTGCTGCATCTATATAGTCTTGTAATGTCTCATTGATATCTATTGGTATCTTAATAGCTTCCTTTTCACTCATTATAAGCACCCGCCTTTTTAGTTAACTAACGTTCGTTAGTATTATATCATAATAAAAGGAGTTCGTCAAAATCGACGAACTCCCAAGTCATTACCACTTAACCATTTCACAGTCATTGCAAAAGCCAATCCATATACTTTGACTAATGTCATTGTTGATAAATGCACCAAGATAGCCATCTGCATGAATCCACTTAGCAAGTTCATTGTCTGAATCTATTAATCTAGGAAATTCAGTATTAATACCATTGCTTACTAAGGCTGTCAGATGTGGCATAACATCAATGGCTAAATAATAGGCTTCATTCAAAGCTTCTTTTGATCCAACTTCTGACACAAGTTTGCTGCCATGGTCATAAATGACGCCTTTGTAACTGCCTGAATCATTTAAGCTAGCTAGTGCAAAGAACACATCATCTGTAATATTGCCTTGGGTTTGAACCAATGCAAACTGCTCAGTAGAACTTGAGAAACTAGTAAGAAATTCAGTAGCCCCACCCATAACTTTAAGGTTCAAACTACTAATTCCATTTCCAACACTTGTATATAGCAGACCACCTGAATTACTTGTCCATGCCAGGGATGTGACTTTTGCATCTGTTATCTTATAATTCGTATCTTCACCGTATTTATAGATGTATAAAGCATTGCCATCAGAAATGGCCAAATTCTCACCATTAGGTGACCATTGTATTAGATACTTAGAAGGTGTGTCACCTACTGTTACAAATCTTTCTTCTTGGCTGTCTATGTTGTATAGATAAAAACCATTAAGGGTCAATGCGTCTTCTGCTACACATATCACAGGATATTGACGGTTAATAGCACCTAACATCATTGTATAACCAGGATTTGTCTCAAATACAGTGGTAATTGTATGACTATCAGGTAGGTATTCAAAAACCGAATCAGGATAAGCACCTATAAGTCTACCACCTAATTCGTCGTTGCTATAGCCAATACCTGTTGATGTCTCAGTATCATCACCATTAGCATCTTCTGTTGTCTCATCCGTCGTATCATCAGCTGTTTCATCAGCGACGTCTTCCTCTGAATCTGTTGACGTCTCATCTGTTGTCTCATCAGTTGTCTTATCAGCAGTCTCTTCGCTTAACTTATCAGAGGTCTCTTCTGTAACGTCACTAGTCTCTTCATTCTCGGACCAAATGTCCTTAGATTCACTAATAAACACACCGTAGTAGCCAACTGTATCAACCATTACAGATATCTCATCCTCATCAATCTCACCTTCAAGGATTGTCATCTCTTCCTCATCTGGATTGATATATACAACGACCACTTCTTGCCCTTCATAGGCTTCGTCAATATATAAGGTCACTTCAAACTCATCACCCAAACTATCTATATCATCTATTTCAATCTCAGCAAGACTTCCTGCAAGAATATAATCCTCTGTATAGTCTTCGAATTCTCTTTCTTTTGCTTCATCCAGTGTTACCGTCACTTTATCATTAAGGGCATCATCATCGAAGTCAACTTTGACAACACCTCTTAACCTGACACGGCCACCTTCTTCATCTAAGTCTTCTACACCGTCTTTTTCCTTGGCATCTTCTTTCTCTTCTCCTTGAAACCTATCTACCAATCCCTCAACAAAGGAACAACCCACAAGGGATGTCATAAGTGTCATAATTCCTATTAATACAATTAATTTTTTCATTATGCCCTTCTCCTTTACAATAGCTAAGCCTTCACCTTACTATGATTATAGACAAAAAAAAAAGAAAATGCCAACACCCTTGACATTTTCCATATAATTCACTATACGAATTTTCCTTGATCGAGGTCTCTAAAAGTCTCTTCTATCTCCTCAGAAGTATTCATTACAACGGGACCATGCCAAGCAATAGGTTCATCTATTGGAGTACCCTGGGCAAATATAAACCTTAAGTCTGTCTCACCAATAGACTCAATGTTTAATACACCTGAATCTAATTTATAAGCCGTTAAAGGCTTTAACCTTTCAACAAACTCATCTGATTCTTCATTGAGTAATCGGCCTTGGCCTCTAAAGACAAAGATATAACCATTCTTACCAGGCTCTCTAATCAGCTCAATAATCCTTCCCTTTTCAACATTGGCATCAAGCATTGTAATACCAAGTTCACTATGCTCAATTGGTCCAACCTCATCTTCATAAATGCCACTAATCAACCTAATGTGAACACCATCTTCGATGATATGCTTTAACTCACCACCAGTGAACTCTTGATACCTAGGTGGATTAAGTTTTTTGTGGCTTGGCATGTTAACCCAGAACTGAAAACCTTCAATACCTTCTTCTGATGATTGAGGCATTTCCTGATGTAAAATACCACGTCCTGCAGTCATCCATTGTATATCAGATGCACCTATCACTCCATTGTTACCTAAGCTGTCTTCATGCCTTACACTACCACGTAACATATAAGTAATTGTCTCAATCCCTTTGTGGGGGTGCCAAGGAAATCCAGCCTTAACTGTATCTGAGTCAGCCTCAAAATAATCCAGCATAAGAAATGGATCAAACTCAGGCACTTCATAATACCCAAATATTCTATTAAGAGGCACGCCTGCACCATCTGTTGTCTTTTTGGCTTTATATGTTTTTATAATCTTTGACATTGTATCAACCCTTTCGCTTTCCTAAAAGATTATTATCTTAAAATTGAGATATATTACCATAAGTATACCCCAATTGATAATAATTGTCAATTGGGGTATGAGGCCGATGACGTATAAAGCAAATACTAGTCTACATCCATCCATTTGGAATTGAATTTGAATAACCTAGAGGGTCTGTGTCCTGCATCCGATGTATAATTATCTGTTTCCTTAACCATTGGATTAATTTTCCTTCTAAAATTTGCCTTTAGAAGTGGCTTGTCTAAAATCTTCTCATAGGCTTTTTGAAGTTCTGTCAAGGTGAAAAGGTCTGGCATCAAGTGAAAGGCTATATCCGATGTTTCTAGTTTATTTCTTAATCGTTCAACGGCATACTGTATAATGCGTCCATGATCAAATGCAACCGCATCACTTGATACTATATGTCTCTCATAAGAGATATGTTTGCCATTAACAATGCGACACACTTTGATAGTTGATGACAACTTTGTGCCTTCATTGCTTAAATTAATCTCATAGAATTTATTTTCAACGTATCCTTCACCTTCGATAATACGCTCTTCTTTTATAAGTTTGTACTCAAGATCAAACCATGCTGTCTCAGCCGCATCACTACCTGCCTTTTCCTTAATCTCATTTTTGTTAACTAAAGACATATAAGAAGTACTAATAATACGCCCTCTTGGATCTCTATCCACATCGCCATAGGTATAGAGTTGCTCCAAATAGACACCATCAACACTGGTCTCTTCTTTTAATTCACGGTAAGCTGCCGAATCGACGCTTTCATTAATCCTAATGAAACCTCCTGGGAGTGCCCATCTTCCTATGAAAGGGTGTTCATTCCTCTTAATCAGTAGAACTTTCAGTGTTTTTTCTGGCAGTTTTCTATAACTATCAGTCTCTACATCAGCAACAGTTAGCAGAACAATATCCACGGTCACTGATGGTCTATCAAAAGCTGTAATGTCATAGCTGGCCAAGTACTCTTCACTGGTCAAGCCCTTAGAATCTAGTCGTGGTTCATTCATCTCACTTGTATCTCCTTACCTAATCATTGATGAAATTATAACACCTTAACCATAACTTTGCCAATAGGATGACCTTCCATAGCGTATTTAAAAGCCTCTTTCGTTTCCTTTAATTCATATACTTTATCAATCTTGGTTACAAGTTTGCCTTCCTCATATAGCCCCTTAATAATTGTCAAATCATTCTTGTCGGAGTTGGCAGAACCCATTCCTATGAGCTTCTTTGTGCCTTTTTTCATAAAAGAAGCCTTAACCATACCTTCCATTAACTGTTTGCCAGTTCCACCAATAAGAACATAACGCCCATATTCTGCTAAGGCTTCTAAGTACTTAGCTATTGGGTTGTAGCCATTGACACCCAAGATTAAATCATACTTCACACCACTATCTGAGAAATCCTCTTTAGTATAATCCATAACCACATCGGCCCCAAGTTCCTTGGCCATAGCCATGTGTCTAGTGCCACATACTGCTGTAACATGACCACCATAGCTTTAGCTAATTGAATAGCAAATAGGCCAACACTCCCTGAAGCACCATATATTAATACCTTCTCACCTTCTTTGATTTGTCCGTGCTTTACAATTGCCTGTAATGCCACAACACCACTAAGTGGCGCACCTGAACTTTCTAACATAGGTGTGTTAGTCGGTTTTTTTACAACCCACTTTGATGGTGCGCAGACATACTCTGCTAGCCCACCTCTAGCGCCATCACCAAACTCACCAAAAACTTCATCTCCAACACTTAAGTCCATCACATTCTTGCCAACTTTTTCGATAACACCTGAGACGTCAGCGCCAAGTACTTGGTTCTTAGGTTTGCTAATACCTGACCATAACCTAACCATATATGGTGTTCCTTTAAGCATAAGAACATCTGAGATGTTAAGGGATACTGCATGGACTTTTATCTGTACTTCATCATCTTTGGGTTCAGGTTTGGGGATATCTGTATACTTAAGTTCATCGTAGGATCCATATCGTTCATATATAACTGCTTTCATAATCTCAACCTCTTTCTTGTCGTTTACTATAATCATATCGTCGTTTATTACTTAGTATCATTTCGTTACTATCTTCTTAGTATCATTATAGTACCATCTCACTTCAATGTCAAGCCTATTCATAATAAGAATCACTAATAGTTTCAGACACACAAAAAAACCACCATAATAATACGGTGGTTTTCGCTATATTAAGCCAATAAGCCAAATGGGCGTAACTGGAATCGAACCAGCGACCTCCTGCATGTCAAGCAGGCACTCTAACCAGCTGAGCTATACTCCCATAAGATATGGTATATACTATCATTTGCCGGTAAATATGTCAACATTGACCCATGCAGTTCCATCACTATATCATCCTTAAGTTGCAGCAGTCGTCGCAGCAGTACTTGCAGAAATGGCTGCTATCATTGCGGCTTGTTGTGCTGCGATGATTGCTTCTATCGATACACTAAGTGTTGTCTCCATAACTGAACTATTCTCATGGCTATCAATAAATTCACTGCTGATGATGGCTGATGCCATAAGCAAGTTCATACCTTTTCCAAGCCATTTATATTTCTTCTCACCTTTAAGAAGCATGGCCATCTCAATCATATCATCAACGAGCTCATCTTCATCATCGTCTAATAGACAAAGCAAACCTATTGCTACAAAATAATCTGGGTATACTTTAAACTTGTTGTCTTTTAACCTATGATAGATTCTTTCACAAACATCCACTGTATCTCGTACGTCTTTTGGACTAAATGCCAGTATATGAGATAACATTTGTAAGCCATTACTTTTTGGAAATCCGACTTTAACCAATTCTTGGTAGTAGGTCTCAAGAACCTGGGGACTGTGATTACTGTCAGCAAGCAGTATTGCCAAAGCATAGTCGTCACCACTGGTTAAGAAGGGATGATTCTTACGCATGTCATGGTATATTTCGACAGCTTTTTTCAAGCTTATCACCTATAGGACCATCATTACATACATTTGACATTGTATAGAGAGCAATTGGAAGGTAGTCTGCGTTTTTGAATCCAGCTTTCTTAAACCCATCTTTTTCTTTATTCATCCATTCAAATTTCTGCTCAGGCGCATCCGACGTAGCATATAATAAACCACTAAGCGTGAACAACATATAGCCAGCAAAATTTGAAAAGAATCCTTTGGAATTCTTAAGATAAGTTTTTAGCCCACTGATACGATCAATGTCAATTTTCTTATTATTGACCCCACATGATAAGGCAATTAAATGTCTTGATAAATCATTTTCCCACTTAAAGGGTTTTCTCATCACCTCATAATTGTCCATCATCAAGTTAAGTTTGGCCTTGTATGTATCTTTCATACGCTTCTCCTCCTAGACTGACTCTTTTTCTTTATATTATACACTTCAGACTTACATATGCATATATTCATCAATCAGCAAACATAATTCATGACTTTTTTCAACTGGTACCATATGCCCACAATCTCTAATGGTAATCTCCTTGATGTGATGAAAAACATCCTTAAGTGCATCATAAGATTGATTTGGTAAATAGTCACTATCACCATGAACAATCAATGCGTCTTTCCCAGTTTCATATTTCTTAATATTAATGAGTGCCTTGTAGGCCATTACACCAATTTCATTGATTTCATAATAACGTTCAATATCAAATGGACTTTCTTTTAGGAGTTCAATGAACAAGGTTAAATCTCTTGGATCATAGAAGTGACCTACCAATAGCTTCTTCATATCCTCAAAAGACAGCTCATGGTCTTCTTCATCATAATCAAGGACCATTGGTACATCACCATAGGCTTCAAGTATACGGTTCTCAACTTCAAGCTTCGCCCTTCTTAAGTCACGGTCACGAACTGGTGATGGGCTGGCAAGTATCATTGAACCTACTCTGTCAGGGTATTCCCGTTCGTATTCTAGCGCAATAATACTACCAAAGGCATGGGCAAATATATTGATTGTCTCAAGGCCCAAGTGTAGCCTTAATGCTTCAATATCTTCAACAATATTGGTTATCGTCACTTCATCCACTTCAAACAGAGACGACAATCCATTCCCTCTTTGATCAAATGTAATGACACGGTAACCAAGTAAAAGTAATTCATTATACATCATGTTCAAATAGTCATGCACCAAACCAGGACCACCATGTAACAAAAGCAATACATCTCCTTTACCTTTATCAATATAGTGAATATCTCCATCTGGTCTTATTAGATAATCTGACATTAAACACACTTCTTTCTTTTGACGCCTAAAAAAAGGCAAATTAATAGAGAACTACCATCCTACCTATATCATACGCCTTTTGACGCATAGTTGGTATAGATAATTGTTCTCAATTAGTTTAATCCTATATTTTTACGCTCTTTATTACTTTTACTTATTCCATTTACTTATTTGCTATGCTTATTTTTCCAATCCCTCAAAGCAATGGTTAACTGATCAGGACATGATGTGTCTTTCGACCCACATGGTAGACCTTTTAGTTTCTCTATGACGTCATCCACAGGCATACCTTCTACAAGGGCTATTATCCCCAGATTATTTCCTGGACAACCGCCTTGAAAGGCTAAGTGACTTAACTTACCATCAATAATATCGAATTGAATTTCTCTTGAACACACGGAACTTGGCTTAAATATTTCCACTCTAAACGGCCTCTCTTTTCTAACAGTATCTAACATACTAACACCATCTAATTCCACTGTCAATATGGCACTGTAAAAAAGATACAAGACTTATAAAAAGAAGGTTGTGACAACTTAGTTGTCCCAACCTTCTGCAACTTCTTTAAACTTATTCATATCCTTGTTCGTTTGCTTAACAAACATTTTTTTACCAAATAATGTGACCAAAGCCATGAAGCCAGAACACTTAAATATATGGTCTGCTCTCCATAGAGTTGTCTCACCTTGGTCAATGAAAGAATTGACGACCCAGTTCTTAACATTCTTGGCCTCATACAATGCCTCAAAATCATCAGGAAATCCATAATTAACAATGGTTTCAATCATCTCAACTTCCTTACCATTCATATCATAGAGAAGCTTGGATTTAGACCCTGTCTTATAATACTCACCTTCAAGAAGTTCCATAGAAATAAAACCCTCTTGCCAGACTTTCATACATTCTTGGTCTTCAAATAATTCTAACATCCTTTGACGTGGTAGGTTAATCGTTACTTCACAACTATAATTCATTGTATCACTCCTAACGCTTTGCCACTCTCATTCATCTTCAATTATATCATGAAATAGTAGATCACTCTATTTGGTTTTGTTATACTTTAGGGTTAGAGCCTTCAAGAACTTCCTAGCATAGTTTTCACCACATACACGGTAATGTTTATGGCCTTCTTTTCTGAAAAGTCCACCTAGTTCACTTTTTCCAATTGTGACACCAACGCTGGCAAATATCTCAATCATATCTTCTGCCTTAAGATCAAGTGCAATCTTAAGCTTCTTAAGCATGACATTGTTAACACTGTCATCTCTAAGAAGTGATTTTGGAGGTTGGATTATATTACCGTCATCATCTTTCCTAACGCCTCTCTTGTAGGCAATCAAACCATTGAGAAATCCTTCAAACACCTCATTACTACACTTTATATTCTCATCGAGTGCCTCAATGTCCTTATCTTCAACGTCATCATGAAAATAAGCGTCCTTGGATTTCGTTAATAATAAAAGTACCTCTTGAAGGCTATAGTCATAGCCACTGAGTTTAAATATTTTGATCATATCCTTATCACTCAAATTGAGTCCATATCTTATGCGTATCAGTCTATCATTGTTATCCATCTATTTCTCCTTCAAATCTATAATCACAGTCAACTAATGTTCCCTTGTTAAAATCGTGTTCAATGCCAATTGCCATAATTTCTAGTTCCTTGGCAATGCTCAAATTCTTATTGGTATCTTCAAATAATGCGCTGTCTTTGGCCTCGTAACCATAATAGCTTACAACATTGGATAATATGTCTTTCTTACTTCTAAGACCATCTGCTACCGAAATAACCGTGTCAAACAGTGTCTCTATCTCCCAAAGTTTTAGGACCGCTTCAATAATATAAGCCTTTTGAGACGAAAGAATGCCTAGCTTAATCCCCTTTTCACTAACAAGGTTAATAATTTCATTAAAATAGGTGAAAGGTTTTAGCTTCGTTTCATTAAATAAGGACAAATATATGCTTAACCTTTCTTTCACAAACTTTTTCTCATCAAATTCTATAGCAAAGTCTTCTTTTATCATACCATAGATACAATCCTCTGTATTGCCAATATATTTTCCAATATCACTAAGATTAAGCTCAACGTCATAAGCTCTTAGAAGTTGATTATAAGCTTTCCAGTGTAATGTTTCTGTATCAGCGATGGTGCCATCAAAATCAAAAAATAAGCAACTGTTTGTCTTCCACAAGCTTAGTAATATCGTCATCTCTAACCAATTCCATTATAATGCCTCCCATTTACTACCAGTGCAATCTTAGCACCCCTTCCTATACCTGTCAAATAAATAATAGCCCTCTAACACCATGATGGCATTATTGGGCTATCTTACATACTAAAGGATATTAATTGTAATTACTAATTTCGCTGGCTTTTGCTGCATACAACTTAGGGAACCTATGTCGATCAACAGTGTAATTTCCAATAACTACAGCTGTTGCAATAAGACCACCAATTGCCATAACAATAAAGGCCATGTCAAAGGATGTATAATCAATCATGATACCAATCACAAGCTGTCCAACAAAGCTTCCAAGCATGTAGCCAATCCCTATATACGAGTTAATACGCCCTCTATGAGATGCCGGAATCCGACGACTAACAAAAGGTGCTTGACCAAGGGAATTCAGAATCTCACCAATGGTAAACATGAACATCATAGCAAAGAATACCCACTTCAGTGGATTGCCTAGAATCACAAGATAAGAGACTGAATATAGAGCGATACCTACGATAACTTTTGGCAACTCAGTGTATTTTTTCATTAAACTGGTCAAAATAGGCGTACAGATTACGACAATTGCACCATTAAAACTACCCAGATAACCATAGATTGCAGATCCTTCTTCCTTAAACAATTCAACTAGATACAATGGCAAAGCAAAGGTCCATTGGTTGTAAATCATTGAACATATGAAGAATACAAATATCATTGTAAAAACTGATTTTCGATCTTTTAATATATCAAGGGCTGACTTGGTTTCATGCTCATCTTCTTCATAGTCATTCTTCTCATGGTCTTCTAGGTCCACTGTTTTGACGACTTTAACCATAGTAACAATCATTATAGTTGACATCAGTGTTGTAATCCCATCAAACAAGAAAGCAAGATGAAGGTAATTCTCAAACAATAATCCTCCAACAGCTATACCAAACATAAAGCCTATATTATGGCCTAAGTAACTGAGTGAGAAGACCTTTTCTCTTTCAGCAGGTTTGGTTGAGTCTGCTATCAAGGCATCAAATGCAGGCCCTTCCATTGTAGCGAACATACCAGCTAGGGCAAAAAAATCCTAACATCCACTCATTAGGTTCCATAAAGGCGCAGATGATAAAAAAATGTGACACTAATCAAATCAAATACAATAATGAGTTTTTTACGATTGAACTTATCAGCCAGCTTACCTCCGATGATTTGTGCAGGGATAAATATCAGACCAACCACACCAGAAATAATAGCAATAGCCGAAGCTGAATAGCCCATTTTACGGCTCAGTATCAGTGTCAAAAGGGGCCAAATAAAGCCACCCATATTTGTGACTATTCTTGCAAAGAAGAATACATACACTGATCTTGACAGACCTCTATATTGTGAAAACGTATCTTTAAAAAACAACCTCATCCCGCTTACCTATCTTTCATTAAAATTATTTTTATGTCTATAACAGTATAACAGATTATATCCAAATGGTTTAGGTATAGAATGATTATAGTTTCATTAGAGATGTTTAGACAATAAAAAACACCGCTTATAAAATAAGCGGTGTAAAACATTCATTACTTAAGAAACAAATCATATGCCACATAGCCACCCAAGCCAAGGAAATTAAGAATTGTTATAACAAGAATCCATATTCTGATGGCTTTACCAGCACCTAGTAAGCTTCCAACTTTCTTGTCTATGGCATCGAGGGTGTTTTCTGTACTTTCATCAACAGAAGTTTTCAGGCTCATAATCGTTCTATTTAGCTCCAAAGTATGGGCTTTTTGCTGACTGAACAAACCTTCGATGGCTTCATTCATGATTGACTCAATTCGTTCACCTTCCGATGATTCCTTTGACATAATAACGTCTTTGAGTTGGGTCATACATTGTTTATTGTCTTCCTTGAGGGCATCAATCTGTGTGGACATAATACTTTCTTGTTGATCTATTGTATTTGATACCGAATCGAAGGTTGATTTTTGGTTTAGTAATTGGTCATAAACTTTGTTTATTTTCTCGTCATTGGCCTTAACTGTATCTGCCAAAGACTTGACCATATCTTCTTGTGCTGTTAGTATTATCATTACTTTTTCAAGCTTGGCAGCATTTGCTGGGTCTTGCTCCACAACAATCTGAGGTTTGACCACAGTTTTGGTCACTGGCTTAACCTCTGGGGCATTGGCCTTCGTCTGTGATGTGTTAGTGGTTTTGGTTGGTGCTTCCATCAACTTTCCAAATACTTCTTGTGTTTTTCCAATAATATTATTAAGTCTCGACATATGGTCCACTCCTTTATCATTCTCAAATAATGTACTAAACTCAAATCAATTTCTTACCCTTAATTATAGCACAAGATTTCAGTTTCCCATATCCATTTCAACAAGATACTCATTCTGATTTATTTGTCGCCAAATAGTCATATATCGACGGTAATCACAATTTTTCCTTTGTGCTTAGCTGTAGAATAATAGGCCATTGCTTCTTTAAACTCATCAAAGCTGTATTGACCATCTATTATTGGTCGTAGTTGACCATCGTCATACATTTTATTAATAGAGGTCAAAGCCCTATTTGCCTTTAGCACTACAAGTGTCGTATTTTTTTTGGTCAATAATCTAATTATAGGGCTAATGATGAGACCACCAAATACTTGTCTCATATTACCACCTGTTGTCATATATATACCACCCGGCTTTAATACTTTTAGATGTTTGGTCAAAGGTCTTGATGTTTTATTGTCTAGTATGAAATCATACTTCCTATCTAGTTCAGTGAAATCAACCTTCTGATAGTCAATGACTTCATCAAATCCAACTCTTGACATCATATCCAATTTAACACTTGAATCGACACCCGTTACTTTTACATCATACATCTTGCTATCTGAACTGCTAATGTTCCAACACCACCACCTGCGCCATTTATAAGAATCTCATTGCCATCTTTTATACGTCCTACTTCCATAATTCCTTGATAAGCAAGCATACCTGCTTGCGGTATGGCTGCAGCATCCTCAAAAGTCATACTTTCAGCCATATGTTCTAGATCCACTTCACGACCAGTGGCATACTCTGCGAAAGCACCCCATCCAGCGTTACTCAGGTCACCATAGACTCTGTCGCCGACTTTGAACTTAGTCACATTCACTCCAACAGCCTCAACTACACCAGCTACGTCACATCCAAGTATTTGTACCTTAGGCCTCCGTATGCCAAGGAACATTCTCATCATCCACATGTCACCTGTGAGATTATGATAGTCCCAATCATTAATACAAAAGGCGTGAATCTTAACCAAGACCTCATCACCTGTTGGAATAGGTCTTGGCACTTCAGTCAATTTCAATACTTCAGCACCACCATACACTTCATATATATAAGCTCTCATCAGATTATTCCCACCCTTTCCATACATCTGGCTTAAAGCAACTGTAGCTTTTTTACCATTTCGTACAATAGGGGTCTTATATAATTTAGGCATGTCCTCTAATTTTTTCTTCTTTTGCCTCATCAAGCAAATAGGCAATCTGGCTATAGTCTTTAGATTTCTCATCTATTAGATTTTCTAGGCCACCAACAGCAGCCGAAACACTTCTGAATTCACCCTTGCTTAAACCTTTTTGAAGTAAATCTATGCTTTGGAACTTTATACCTCGTTCTTTGAAATAACGTTCTGCCTTCTTTGTGTCAAAACATTTCTTTTTACCAAATATTTGAATATTCATAGGGGACTCCTTAATGTCAATTATTCCGAACTTTTTGGGTTAATTCTTTGTATTATCATATCACATTTGCATAATTCCTAATAATAATCTTTGACATAAAACCGAATTTGTTGACAAAAACCCTAATATTGCATATACTTGGAAAAATTCCTTAAAGAGAGGTGGCAAACAATGGCAGACCACTTAAAAATCAATCTGAACCGCAACATCAAATATTATTATCTATACAGTGCCACATGGGTCATGATGATTGGACCTATTCTTACTGTGTTCTTTTTGGAAAAAGGTCTTAGTTTTTCACAGATAATGGTTCTTCAGACAATTGCAGCAATTGCTACTGTAATCACTGAAGTACCTTCTGGCGCTATTGCAGACCTCTATGGAAGAAAAGTCAGCCTTATGTTATCAAGTTTATCCTTTGTCATAGGTCTACTTCTATTTGTATGGTCGCCTAATTACCTTGTTTTGATTGCTGGGCAAATCTTTGCCGGCATAGCAATTAGTTTTAAGTCTGGTGCCGATAGTTCCTTAATATATGACACGCTGCTTAAGCAAGACAGAATCAAAGATTATATGAGAATACAAAGCCGAGGCCACTCCTATTTCCTTGGTGCTCAAATAATTGGGTCCATTTTGGCCGGAATTTTTTACAGCATAAACATACATCTGCCTTTCTTAGTGTCTGCCATAATGATGGCAATATCACTTCTAATGGCTTCAAGGCTAATTGAAGTACCACCATTTGAGAAAGACGAAGAAAAACCACCTTATCTGAAGCAAATAAGTGATAGTGGAAAATTCACCTTTAGTCACCCTAAAGTAAGGGCCATTCTTGTCTTTTACATATTCTTCTATTTCTTTTTCAGAACAGGATTTTGGTTCTACCAGCCTTATTTCCAGTCAGTTAACATTGATGTTACTCTCTTTGGTGTTATATTTGCACTACTTAATATTGTGGCAACATTGGCTTCAAGATATGCAGATAAGTTCATACTTGTAACAAAAGGCTTTTCATTAATAGCATTGGCATTTTTGACAGCCCTCTCCTTCATTCTCCTTGGTCTATCTCCCCACTGGATAGGCGTAAGTTTTATAGGTTTGCAACAGTTGTCACGAGGCTTCTATACCCCTCTATTTCTTAGGTATATCAACAAACAGATACCTAGTAATAAACGTGCAACCATCATATCCTTCAATAGCCTAATGGGTAATCTCTTCAGTGCTCTCCTCTACCCAGTTGTTGGAATATTAATGGATAACATGTCGATTCTTAATCTACAGTTAATGATGGGGTGCATAATGATGTCTGGAGTGGTTTACTTCTACTTCCATCTAAAAAAAGCACTCTAGCATGACAATACTGCCATGCCATGATAAACTAATATAACCTATAAACTCACAATTTATTAACTTAGGATACCTTATACTAGGAGTCAATATAATGAACTTATCTCTAGCACCAATTCAAGGAATGACAACATCATTTCATAGAAATACCTTTATGGACATATTTCAGGGATTTGATCTATATTATGCCCCTTTTATCTCTACCAGTCATATGCGTAAAAATCCTCTCCGGCCTTTAAAGACATACTACCAAAGAATAACCATCATCCCGAAAAGCTTATGCCACAATTGATTGGCATTAATGGTGAGGATTTTAGGTATTTTGCTAACACTATTGCTGATCTTGGGTATAAGACAATCAATTGGAACATAGGCTGTCCTTATGAAAAAGTGACACGTAAGAAAAAAGGTTCCGGCATCCTCTCTCACCCAGACCTAATCAGACAATTTATGGATGAGGTATGTAAGGATTCAAACTATAAACTATCAATCAAAATGCGTCTTGGTTACTCAGATTCCTCCCAAGGCCTAGAAGCTATCCAAATCTTCAACGATTACCCTGTTGATGAGGTCATCATTCATGCAAGACTTGGAACACAGATATATTCTGGCAAGGTTGACTTAGAAGCTTTTGATTCATTGTCAAAGCAATGCAATCATAAGGTAGTCTATAATGGCGATATATTTACACTTGATGACTTCAATAGAATAAAAGAACGTTTTCCTAAGATACAGAATTATATGATAGGTAGAGGTGCCTTACAAGATCCATTCTTGGCTTCTACAATAAAGGGCATCAAGCTCTCCAAGTATGAGAAACTTATGAAGATAAAAGACTACCATGACGCCTTTTATAATCACTACAATAGCGTTATTGAAGACAAACAAGGTTTCCTCAATAAAATGAAAGAATTCTGGACTTACACATCACGCCAAATAGATTCAACAGGTGATTTCTTATTGACTATTAGACAATGTAATTCTATAGACACCTATTTATCCCAAATAAACAACATCCTTAATAAACCATAACTTACTCTACAGAGTCTCTAAACTGAACATTGTCTATGTACATCTTACCCATGAAGTCACTTTCCTCGTCAGCAACCACAATGGTCACATCTCTAATCAATGTATCAACACGCATCATCTTAAACCCAATAAGTTCTGTTAAATCAAAGACAGCTGCAATATGATAGACACCATCACTAACTTCTTCGTAAGACTCAAGTTCAGATAGCTCTATTGGAACTGGATGTAAGGGTTGTGCCCAGTAGCCCATTTCAGGTGGTGAAAATGCTAGATAGGCAACCAAACGTCCCGTTGTTGCTCTAGTAGGTTCCAGATATAAGTCATATGAAAAAGCAGTGCTTTCACCTTTCTCTATGTTTATCTCACCAAGCACCATCCTGGGACCACTTTCCCATGCATCTGCTGGTTTCTGATCCGGATAGACAACTTCAAAAGATATTGCCTTAGAGCCACCAACTTCTTCAATCAGCATATCACCTTTAACACCTGATTCGCCTGCCCAGTACCATCCTTGTCTGGTATCATCTTCAAAATCACTTGGGAGTTTTGCTAAACCAAGCTCTGCACTATTATCGATAACGACTTTCTTGGTACGTTCTATTGGCGTGTATGCTTCACCCCTAATCATTTGTCTAACATATTCACCTGACACACTGAGTTCGTCAATAGCCCAAACCTTGTCGTCACCAGGGTCTAGACTTGTTGCCTCTTGAGCGCCCATTATATAAGGTTGAAAAGCACCAGATGTTTCATCTTTATTGGTTAAAGACCAGTTGATCCAGCTAATGTTATTCTTATTCATGAACTCAAGCCATAGATTGGCCTCATCAACATAGACACCATCCGTACCATTAGCCTGACTTGTTCCCCACTCAGATGCGAATACAGCAACACCATTATCAAGGGCATTCTGAACATTCCCCATAATATTACCTGAATCATCCGTGTCAATCACAGACGCGTGAGTTCCAGCATAGAAATGGAATGTATACGCAATATTATCGTCTACAATAGGATTCTCTGATGCTAAGTCGGGTCTCTGACTCCAATTTGGAGACCCTACAAGAATTAAGTTCTCATTTCCTTTGTCTCTAAGCATGTTTACTATTGGCTCACAGAATTCTTTAACTCGCTCCCATCCAGCCGCATCATTAGATACACCAGGCGCATTAGGATTTGGTTCATTGGCTAGTTCATAGATTATGTGATCATTATTTGGATACAACGTTGATATTTCATCAAAGAACTCAATACCACCACTGTATTCCTCGTGCATAGGGTCTCCTGGATTATGGATATGCCAATCTACTATGGCATACATATCATTGGCTATGGCATAGTCAATGCCCTCAATCAGCAAGTCTTTTAGACTTGGGTCTTCAATATAACCCCCTTCATTTGGATAAAGGGCTAACCGTATGACATTGGCTCCAAAGTCATTTTTAAGAGCAGAAAAAGCATTGTCATTAATGATGCCTGGAAACCACTGCAACCCATGGGTACTCATACCTCTTAGTTGAATTGGTTGACCTGATGCATCACAAAGTTGCATGATACCTTCAACCTCATTGATTTTAGGCATACCATTAACTGATGGTCCTGTCATGGCTTTCATTGTTGCCCCTTCTGTAAAAGCTCTATTGCCCGCATTACTCTCACTGTTTTGTGACTCATCTTGAGTCTGGTTTTCAGCCGGCGTCTGATCATTCTTATCATCAGTGTATAAATCACCTGTTGTTGTTTTGCTACTACAAGAAGCCAAAACCAACGTCATCACCATAATCACTACAATTAATTGTTTTCCCCATTTGTTCCTTAACATATAATACCTCCAGCGTATAGCATAATATACATTTAGGTACGCGCGTACATAAGTTGGCGCACGAAAACGCTTTCTCTACTATTATAGCAAAGAATCCCACACCAATAAAGAGATTTTTCACTTATTCTATTAGCAATTCGTAGCCTACGCCTGTTTCAATGAATTCAACGTAACCACTCTCTCTTGCAAAATCAATAAAAGCCTCTCCAGAACAGTGATTTGCTGCTAGACGTTCAACACCGTTAATACTAAGCATATGAAGGATATCACCATATAAGTCTGTGTCCATAGTTTGTTTAAGGTGTAAGCCACCATATAACATATATATTGGGTCAGTTTCAAATTGTTCTCTTACAGCACCGACGATTGCTTCTGGACTTGGATGACTGCAACCAGTAACAATAATAATCCCTTCTTCGGATGTTATAATCAGTACTTGTTCTAGGATATCTGAATCATAATCTCTGCCTTCAATAGGCCCTGAACTATAGATGCCCTCACCAATTTCTCTAAAACTAGAAACTTTAACATTCATGGCGCCTAGGTCTTCAATTATTAACTCCGTAGCCTCATCCTCAAGTGTATAGACAACAACTTTGGGATTGATTTCTAAGAACGCTACAAGTCCAGCTGAAGCATGCTTATGTGTTATAAATACCACGTCGATAGTCATTGGGTCAATTTCCAATAGGTCCATATTCCTAAGTAAATCATTTTTCTTGTCATCCATCAATCTGTCTTGAAAGGGTGTATCAACCAATATGGTCATATCATCTGTTTCAATAAGACATGCGAATCCATCGCCATGGGCCAGCTTTGGATCCATGCTTGTATAATCATAGAGACTTGTCAGCTTAACTTTTTTCAAGGCTACCAAGTCCTGCTGGTATCAAATCATCTTCTATGATTTCCTCAAGAAATACCAATTGTTCTCCTGTAGAGTCTCCTACAAATGTCGGTCCAATAAAATCCTTACTCACTTCACCTGTTCTTGTACATCCAGTGATTGTCATTATAAGTATCACAAATATTACTGTGAATAGTCTCATACAACCATCTCCTCTTAATCAATAAAAAACCGACCTACAAAAAAGGTCGGTTACGCTGACTACCACTTTAATTATACACCCATAGAATCTGGACATCAAGCACTCTTCTTCTAATAACATACTAGGCATCCGAGTATTTGTTAGCAATCTCAGTAAACTTGCTTTCAAGGCTAATGAATGCGTCTACAACACTTGGGTCAAAGTGGCTTCCTTTTCCTTCTAGGATAATCTTTTTCGCTTCTTCCTTAGAAAAGGCAGCTTTGTATACTCTGGCATTCACCAGTGCATCATATACATCTGCTAATGCCATTATTCTACCAGGGACTGGAATCTCATCACCAATAAGACCTCTAGGATAACCACTTCCATCCCATTTTTCATGATGGGTAAAGGCTATCTCCTCCCCATACTTGAGGAAGTTATCATAACCCATTTCTTCCTGAACCAACTTAATAGCATCTTTCCCATATAAGGTGTGTTTTTTCATTTCTTCGAATTCACTCTCAGTAAGTTTACCTGGTTTAAGTAAAATGCTATCTGGCACACCAATTTTACCGATATCATGGAGGGGTGCCGACTTAACAATCCATTCAATATTTTCTTTTGATAGGGCATGTGCATACTTTTCATCTCTTGATAAGTAGTTGGCCAAACATTCAACATAGGCTTTGGTTCGTTTGATATGTTCACCAGTTTCTAGGTCCCTATATTCTGCCAAAGTACCCATGCTGGTGATAATAATATCTTGAGTGCGCTCTAGTTGGTTGGTTCTAATTTTAACCAGATCTTCCAAATTATCCTGATACATTTTAATAAAAATATGGTTCCTAATCCTTGACTTTACTATATCTGGGTTAAAGGGTTTTACAATATAATCATTGGCACCAAGGCTAGTCCTTTTGTTTCGCTTTGAACATAACTTAAAGCTGTCAAAAAAATAATTGGAATATGATGGGTTCTTGTATTGGCTTTCAACCTTCTACAAACTTCATAACCATCCATCTCTGGCATCATTATGTCCAGTAAAATAAGATCGGGTAATTCTTCTTCAACCAATGATAAGGCAGCCACTCCATTAAGGGCCACGCTAATATCGTAATCATCCTCTAGCAAACTAACAAGTACATCAACATTTTCTTCAATATCATCTACTATGAGTACTTTATTTAAGTCCATTCAATCTATATCCTTTCATGTTATCTACTTGTCTATACTCTTTATGTCCTTTAGCGCTTCATCAAACTGATAAGAAACAATATGCCCTTCTACTTGTCCAATGATGATCTCTCTAGCCTCATTCCATTCATACCTTTTCATTTCAGCGATGATTTTTTTACACTTTGTGATTTTTTTTCTTTTTGGCATACTTTTCTAATTCAATCATAGAAGTGATGAACTTTGTCTCAGTTCCAGCACTCTTTTCCATAACTTGGATTGGACTTTTGTTTATATGGGGTTTGATATCAAGCCGAACTTGGTCAATCAAAACACTTAGTGGCTCGAGTGTATCCATGAATTCTTTTTCAAGACCTTTAGCCCTTAAATCCTCCATTTCCTCACATAGACCTTGTAATTTTCTTGCGCCAATATTACCAGATAATCCTTTAAGAGAATGGATCATCCTGTCCACTGTTTCATCATCTTTTTCATCTAAACACATACTTAGTCTTTTAGTGAAATCCTCATACTTGTTATAGAAGTTAATCAAAACACTGTTATAAACGGATTCGTGACCTCCATGGTGGTAGAGCCCCTTCTTTCTATCAATAATTGTCTCTGAATCACTTAATCCATTTTCTAGTGGGCTATTTCGATTATGTTTATTGAGGGTTGTCGTATCAAGTCCAAGTGCCTCATATAATTTGTAAGGGTCTATTGGTTTGGTCACAAAGCCAGTCATATGATGATTATTTGCCTTTCTTTGAATTTCAGTAGATGTATCTGCTGACATAGCAATGATAGGAATTGGTCGTATGAACCTGTCGCTAAAAATCTTATCTGCACATTCGTATCCGTCCATAACGGGCATTTGCAAATCCATTAATATATAATCAAAATCATCCTCACTTTTCAGATATTCATATGCTTCAAGCCCATTTGAAGCTATAATCACATGACATCCTTCAAACTCTAACATTTCTTTGCCTATCTGTTGATTGACCTGATTGTCTTCAACCAACAATATCCTAATACTATTCCTATAGCCATTACCATTTGGTTCACCTTCCGGTCTATAAAAATTCTCAACCATAATATCATACAAGGATGATTTGGTTATTGGTTTTGCCAAGAAACCGGCCAGCTCATGATCAATGGCTTTTGTTATGACATCATCACGGTCATAATTGGTCATAAGAACAATTTTTTGACTCTTTGCCAGTAACTTGCTCATTGTAGAGATGAATGAATTTAAACCCATCCATTCCTTCCATTATCCAATCCACCAAAATAAACTGCCAAGGTTTTTTACCTAGTTTCACCCTCTTATCCAATAATTCAAGGGCCTCTTCACCACTATTTGCAACAGCAATATGACAACCAAGTTCAATTAAATAATTGGATAGGACTTCACATAAATCCGGATTATCATCTACAATTAGCACATCTAAGTTCGTAAAACTTGTCTGGGCCTGATTTCTAACAAGCTGCTTATCACTCTTATCAAACTCTGCTGTAAATGAAAATACGCTGCCCTTACCATAATTAGACGAGACATGGATTGTTCCACTCATCATTTTCACAATGCTCTTACAGATTGCCAGACCAAGACCTGTACCACCATACCTTCTAGTTGTTGATGAGTCAGCTTGGCTAAAGGAATCAAATAATTTTTTTATTTCTTCGTCACGAAGGCCAATGCCAGTATCTTTAACGGAAAACAATATGATGACTTTATTATCCACATCTATCTTTTTTTTCAATCTTAATAATGACACTGCCTTCTTTTGTGAATTTCACAGCGTTATTGGTAAGATTTAAGAGCACCTGTCCCAGTCTCAGTGGATCACCTACCAAAAACTTTGGTACAGACGCATCCATATCAACGATAAGCTCTAGCTCTTTCTCTTGTGCCTTCATTGCTATGATGTTAATGACATTATCAAGTACGTCATTGATATTAAAGTGAATAGATTCTAGGTCCAACTTCCCAGCTTCGATTTTTGAAAAATCCAAGACATCATTAATAATGCCTAGTAAGTTCTGACCTGCTCGATTGATTTTATTGATATAATCAACTTGTTTTGGTGTCATCTGGGTTTTTTTTGCAACCAAATGAGATAAGCCTATAATAGCATTCATTGGTGTTCTTATTTCATGACTCATCATGGCCAAAAAATCACTCTTGGCTTTTGTCGCAACCTCTGCTTTTTTTTCTTTGGCTACAATTAAGTCCTGTTCCATTCTTTTTCTCTCGGATATATCAATACCAACACCAACTAAATAGTCTTCTTCTATGGTATGAAGACTTGAACCTGTCAAAAGAAATGGTATCTCATTCTGATTCTTGTCAATCAATCTCGCTTCTACTTTTCCAAAACCTTCCTCAAATACCCTTGATATTGCCTTATTTACAGCGACAGAGTCCTCACCACTAAAATAATCCATTATGTTGCTCTGCAGTAACTCTTCCTCAGTACAACCGAGTAAATCAATAAAAGCCTTATTCCAGCGTCTGATTTGTCCCTTTTTATCAAAGGTATGAAATATGCCTGGCAAGCTGTTGATGAGTCTATCGTTAAAGGCTTTTTCCTTTCCTAATTCATTTGTTCTAACCGTAACTCTTTCCTCAAGGTCCTCATTAAGTTGTTTAACTTCAACCTCTGCTTCAACTCTCTTAGAAATATCTTCAACAACAGCCAACATATAATCCATATCATCTTCTATTTCATTAATCATTGTAACTGTTACGCGAAGCCAAATTTGGGCCTTGTCTTTACATACTATTGGAAATTCTGAAATATAATTATTAAAGGAACCTTGTTTGAGCTTAGCCACATTTTCACTTTCATTATCTCTATACCCTTCAAGTAGTATATCGTTAAATCCAATCTCACCAAGGCTAGCAATTGATTGACAAATCATATCCTCAAACTTATGATTCCACTTGATAAACTTTCCTGATTCTGTATCAATGTGAACGATACCAACCGCTGCTTGATCAAATGTTGTTTTAAATTGCCTAAGAAGTTTCATATTAGATGCTTCAAGTTGTTGCCTATATTCATTAAGATGAATGTGGTTCTTTATTCTGATGAGAATTTCTTCAGCATAGAATGGCTTAGTAATATAATCTACACCACCCGCTTTAAAAGCTTCGACTTTATTATAGGGATCATCCATAGCACTAACAAATATAATTGGCACATCACTATCCACTTCTGCTTTGATTCTTTTGCATGCTTCATAACCATCTAACAATGGCATTTGAATATCAAGCAATATGATATCAGGACACTTTTCTTTGCTACTAGCAAGTGCCTGTTCTCCGTTCATTGCAATACGAATTCTATAGCCCTCAGTTTTGAGGAAGCCTGATAAGACTTTGATATTTTCAGGATTATCATCTGCTATTAGCACTTCATAATTCATCAACTGTCATCCTCCTGTTATTATAAGTCAATCCCACTATCTTTTAATTTCATTCTTAGCAAGTCGTTCTCTTTTTGAAGTTTACGAACAATTAGACTCGTTAGAAGCCTGGCTTTAACAACTTCTGGGCTAAATGGTTTGGTAATATAGTCGTTTGCACCTACACCAAATGCCTGAACCTTATTAAAAGTGTCACTGAGTGCGCTTAGAAATATTATGGGCAGTGACCTATTTTGCTTATCTTCCCTAATAATTCTACACACTTCAAAGCCGTCAATTTTTGGCATATGAACATCAAGCAATAATAGATCAGGTTCTGAAGTTGCCAAGCTTTCAAGTGCTTGTTCTCCATTTTTTGAAACCCTTACTTTATAACCTTCATTTTTTAGCATTGTACCCAGTATTCTAAGATTCTCTGGGTTGTCATCCACTATCATTATTTCATAATCTGACTCTTTAATCTGATACATAATAGACTCCTTTCATGGTTTTCAACAACTCAATCAATCATTATAAGTTCTTGTAGTTTGTCTAATGCCATAGCGCCAACAAGATCATGAATATGGCGTCCAAGTTCTGCATTTAAGGGTTGAATAATTGCTACGAGTTGTTCAAGCTCATCAATATCACCGATTTTCACTGCAACTTTATATTTCTCAATAATCTCTTCTTGTAATTGATTGAAGACTTCTTTCATGTGATCTTGTGATGATGTTTCACTTGGTAAATCAATCTGAGAATCATAGTTGTATTCTACCTTCAATATTCGACCAATTTCCGTTAACAACTCAAAATCAACAAAAGGTTTACGGATAAAGGAATCTGCACCATGACTAATAACCTCATCCTTTTCCTCATCAAAGGCACTGGCACTGATGGCAATAATAGGAATATCAGCGCCATAATCAGAGTTCTTTATGATATCTGTCGCCTTTACACCATCCATCACTGGCATCACAATGTCCATCAAGATCATATCAGGTCTGACTTTCATGCAATAATTAACCGCAGCTTCACCATCAACAACTTCATCAACCTTGTATCCAACGGATTCAAGCAACATCCGTGCCACAATCCTATTCTCACTTTTATCATCTGCAACCAATATCTTATAATCATGACCATTTTTTATGCTTCGAATAATTCTTGATTGATTAAAGTCAACCACGTCATCTCTTTTACCCAATTCATATTCGAAGGTGAATGTAAAGGTTGACCCTTTACCAAACTGACTATTGACAGTTATATCACCTGACATTAATCTGGCCATATTTCTAGATATGGCTAAACCTAAGCCAGACCCATCAACAAGTCGATGTCCTTGCCTCGACTGCTGAAACTCTCCAAAAATTGCTGATAAGGCATTGTCTTCTATACCAATTCCAGTGTCAATGACATCCACACTGATCTCACTTTGGCTGGCTTTAGCATGTACACAAACGCTACCAACATCCGTAAATTTCACTGCATTACCAATCAGATTAATGATAACTTGTCTTACCCTTTTTTTATCTGCAAAGATGATTTCCGGCACAGAATCATCTGTAATAAGTTCAAGGATCAACCCATATTTCTTTGTTCTAAATTCAAACATCTCAACCATTTCATCCAGTAGGGCTCTAAAAGAAAAATGGCACGCCATAGGCTGTATTTTCCCCGCTTCAATCTTTGACATATCTAAGACATCGTTGATTAACTCTAGCAAATGCTCACCACTTTTGTTAATTGATACGACACTTGAATGATGACTCTCACTCAAATTTTTGTCACGTTTCAATATTTGAGCATGACCTAGTATGGCATTCATTGGTGTTCTTATTTCATGTGACATATTGGCAAGAAATATGCTTTTGGCCTTATTGGCATCTTCTGCTTCTTTCTTGGCATACACTAAGGCTTCCTCAACTTCTCTTCGCCTGGAAATTTCTTTTTGTAAGCGATAGTTCCAATAGGTGAACATACCAAGAATCACAAAGATGACACCAACAGCAATGGCAATATTTCTAAATAGTGTGCCATAGTCCGGCGCTTGTTCAATCCCCAACCATTTGTTGTTAATATGAATACGTTCTTCTTCTGTAATCTGACTTAAGGCTTTATTGATTATTGAGACCAGTATTTCTTTATCTTTATTAACCGCCATGCCAAACTCTGTCACACTATCACTAGAGCCTTTATAGATATCGTCTATCTTAATATTGGTTAAGCCAAGTTGTTTGATTCGATACCTTGATGAAGCATAATTGGCAATAACGCCGTCAATCTCACCATGGGTCAATGCTAATAGTAACTCGTCATTGTTGCTATACAGCTTTGGTTCAATGTCTGTTTCACTCATCAGAAAACTATAATGAGAGCTGTTTCTTTGGACACCAATAACGGCTTCATCTAACCGATCAAAACTTAGTGCTGCGGTATCTTGTCTTGATAGCAAGACTCTTTGATAAGTCAAATAAACGTCCGAAAATAGGAATAGGTCTTTTCTCTGCCTCGTAATACCAACACAAGGTAATAGGTCCACTTCACCTGCAAGGGCCAAATCATATGCTTCTTCCCATGATAAACCTTCAAGAATCTCAAATTGAAGGCCAGTTCTTATTTCAATCAATTTCAAATAATCTGCAGCAATCCCCTTATAGTAGCCATCTTTATCAATAAACTCATATGGAGAAAATTCAGGGTCAACTGCTGTTATAATTGATGGGTTGTTTTTTGATAAATTCTTCTTCTTCTTCTTCTAACTCAATTGGCTCTGACTTAGCCAATATTCCTATTTGCCCCTTGGACAGAATCAGAATACATGCAACCACTATGCAAAGTAATCTTAGTCTTAAAGCCATAAATTTAGTCATACACATATAAGTCACCCTCTAGTCTTCTTCAACCATCCTTTCTACAGCTTCTTCAATTGATAAGTCACCAAGAATGACTTGGTGGATGTAATAAGGATACTTATCTTCTCTAACATCAACCCATTCAGGTGATGGTGTGTTTATACTAGGTAGTTTGAACCCTTCGATAAAGGCCAAGTATTCTGGGTATTTTCTAAAAAATGTTGAGGTCTCCATGTCCTTCCTCAAAGGGACTCTAAATGGGTAATAGGCATCATGTTTTGGCGAATATTCCCCATCCATTATCTTCTCAAGGGCCTCAACACTAATCATGTACTCAATAAATTCGATTGCTTCATCCATAGCATCAGTGTCTTTTGACAAAGTCAAAACAATAGGCCCAACCTCTGAATACATGCCAATTTGCTCAAGAGATATGACACCAACCTCAAATGTATCACCACTTTTCCATATATCCGAAACGCCCCAAGGTCCTTGTATCTCCATTGCAATTTCACTGTTTCTAAAGGCTTCCATAACCTCCACCCCAGTATCTTCCTCCCAGCCTTCCTGGGCAAACTTACCAAGTGTGTTTACATAAAAGTCTATGGCCTTAATACTTTCTGCTTCACCAATTGCATATCCATCAAATAAACCTTGATTGTCTAAGTTAACCAGTTTTCCATCAAAGCTATAGATAAACTGACTTAACATCCATGTGAGATCATGGTGGTCTGCACCGACGAGTCCTAGACCTTTCATATGAGTGTTTGAAACAATTGCCTCACTTGCATTAACAAGATCTTCAAGAGATGTCCACTTTTCTGGAGTGACGCCAATTTGATTCATAAGGTCTTTATTATAAATAAGAGCCATAGAATGCCCTATCCAAGGTACACCTTTAACATCTTCCTCATACTTAAGGATGTCAACTATTGTTTCATAGTAATGGCTGTATTCATCCTCAAATATTATGGCAGTACTAGACAATTCATCTGATATCGCTTTGTCATGAAGATTGCGGTATGGCATTGCATATACATCAATAACATCTTCACTAAGTTCTTCCAAATAGATATTTCTATCCTCATTACCACCAACTAGAGTCACGTTAGTGTCCTTACTCATTTCATTATATTGGCTAACGATTTTTGATATTGCATCACCGCGTCCTGAGTGCTTATCCCATGTTATTCTAAATTGCAATTCTGTTTTTTCTTTTTCAGAGCATCCACTGAAACATATCAACATAAGGAGAAGCAAGATACCCAATAGCTTAGTAATTCTATTCATTCGAAGCCTCCATCTCTGACTCAATCTCTGACTCAATCTCTGACTCAATCTCTGCCAACAATTTTTGATTCAATTCTTTTGCACTGTCATAATCAAAATCATCTAGTAATTCTGATAGACTTACTAGTGATTCGTAATAGTGACTGCCAGCGCTATAGATTAATCCTTGAACTTCATCAACTGCATTAAAATCATTTAGGTCAATCATAGAACCTAACCCTTTGAGTTTAGACAACAAGTCTTGAGATGAAATTTTTACATCATCCATCGCCTGTACTTTTTCATCTAGAACTTCACTCAATGCTTGATACGATTCAAGGAACTCATTAACATTATGACTAAGCAGTTGAAAGTAACTATCTAATTGGTCAGGATCTATCATCTTACTTTTTGACAGGACCTCAATTTGGCTAAGGGATTCACTGATAGGGCTGCACCTATATTTTCTGACGCCCCTCTTAGATAATGACATGTGTAGCCTAAAGCATCATAATCTCTTGAGTCCATTGATTGACCAATGCTGTTAACTGATTCAGATATTTGTTTGTAGAATTTATTCAAAACCTTTAGATACACATCAAGATCATTACCAACTCTTTCTAGCCCTTCCTCTACCATAAGTGAACTCATCTTCTCTGCTATTGTTTTTTGTAATGCTTCATCGTCCTTTTCATTGCTTTCGTTTTCTGCTATTTGATACTGGACCTTTTGTTCTTCCTCTGTATGATTTGGTTTTAGCCACTCTGAAAGACATTCCCATAGTGCAATTCGGTTAATCGGTTTTGTCAGGTAGTCATTCATACCAGCTTCCTTAACTTTACTGGTTATGTTTCCCACAACATCAGCACTGAGTGCGATAATTGGTATATCAGAATATCCCAAGCTTCTTATCTCTATTGTTGACTCAAGTCCATCTTTTCCAGGCATGTGCAAGTCCATTAGAACCAAATCAATGTCAGATTCTTGAACTTTCACTATTGCCTCATTACCATCGACTGCCTCTTCAACCTTAAAACCTTCTTTGGACAAAATGTCATTAATGACTTCCCTGTTGATATCATTGTCATCAACCACCAATATACGACTGCCTCTAATCGAGTCAAATCCCTTAGGTAGTTCATTATTCATGAATTTGTTGCTTGGCCTCACCATCTTGTTATAGACATTACAGACTGAGTTGTACATCGTGGACCTAGGAATAGGTTTGGTTATAACTTCTTTTATGCCTACTTCTAATGCACTTTGTAGGATACTATCACGGTTATAGACTGTTGCAAGAATAACCTTTGGTAAGTTCTCTTGTTGGTAAATACGACTTATCGCCCTCCACGTATCAATACCATCCATGCCTTCCATAACAAGATCTAGTATTATCAGGTCATAATCATTTTCCCTACATAAATTCAAGGCTTCTTCACCTGATCCAACAAACGATACATGGCTGGTAATCGTTGCTAGATAATTCTTAAATACTTCACCTGAAATAACATTATCATCTACTATAAGCACTTTAATGTTCAAAAGACTCTCAAGATCTTCTGGCTGATAATGTACCATGGCTGACTTCTCGAAATCGAGCTCAAAAACAAATGTACTGCCTTTATCAATTCTACTGGTTACACCAAGTTCTCCATCCATCAATGTTACAAGCTCCTTCGATATTGTAAGTCCAAGTCCAGTGCCCCCAAACTTTCTTGATGTAGATACATCGGCCTGATTAAAAGCTTGAAACAAACGACTTATTTGTTCCTTAGTCATACCAATCCCAGTGTCTGACACTTCAAAACGTAATTTTACATTCATTTCATCTTCACGTAACTTGCTCACAACAACATTGACCATGCCTTTGGAAGTGAATTTTATGGCATTGCCAATAAGGTTCATTAATACCTGGTTCAACCTTAAAGCATCACCAACAATGAACTCTGGAACATCATCAAGTTTGTAGATTAATAATTCGATATTCTTACTTTGACATCTATGCCCAAGCAAACCAGTCAAATCATCCAACAAGACTTGTAGTGAGAAATCTGATTTTTCCAGAGTGAATTTGCCTGCTTCTATTTTAGATATGTCAAGAATTTCATTGATTACGCCAAGTAGATTCTTAGTTGACACATTGATTTTTTGCCACATAGTTTTTTTTGATTGTAATCAAGTTCAGTTTGTCCAAGTAATTCGTTCAACCCAACGATAGCATTCATTGGCGTTCTAATTTCATGAGACATGTTGGCCAAAAAACGACTTTTTGCATCATTGGCATCTTCCGCTTGATTCCTTGCCTCCACCAGTTCATTCTCAAGCTTCTTTCTCTTAGATATTTCTTTAAGCAAACGGAGGGTCCAGCTAATAAAAATTCCAAGGACCAGAATAATGGGCAAGATAAACTTGATAATTGACTCAAGGTTATAGGATTCCTCTACAGTGATTCTTTGCCATTTCCTCAATATATCACTTCGTTGTTCATCCGAAATGGATGCCAAACCTTTATCCAAAATCTTATAAAGCATTTCATTTTCTATACTTGTTCCCATGCTAATATCATATGTATAGGGTGTATAGCCAATTACTTTAACCCCTGCAATACCTTCGCTCTGCATTCTACCGGCTGTAGTTTGAAACACATCAATATAAACATCAATCTGGCCAGTATTAACTTGTTTCAGACCTTCATCCATATCCTTCACTTCAATATAATCATAATTAGGATAATCCATCTTCATTCTATCAAGTACTGCATAGCCTTTTGTCATACCAATAGTTTTACCTTCTAGCTCATCAAGACTATTAAGGTAGGATGCCTTTTCATTTGCAAAAACCACGTTGACCAAGTTCATGTAGGACTCCGTAAACCTATATTTCTCATCTCTACCAGGTCCCCAGCTAATGGATGAAACCATATCAAGCTCACCATTTGAGACGGCTTCTAGTGTCTCCTCCCAGTTTGCTTCTCCAACAAACTGAAATTCTAGTCCAGTTGCACCACCAATATCATTTAATAAATCAATGGCAATGCCCTTGTACACACCATCTCTATCTAAAAACTCTATAGGACTTCTCTTGGCATCTACACCAACTTTTATGACTGAATTTTGATCAATCCAATCTTTTTCCTCTTGACTGAATAAAACCTTAGAACCACCTAGTCCAACTGATTCAACTTCCGCAACTTGAGCAGAGCCCCATTTCCTAAAAATTTCCAGTCTTTCATCATCACTTATAGATGCCAAAGATTTTTCAAGAATTGAACTAAGCTCTGATAGTTCTATTCGCGTACCAAACCACTGTTGTGACTGACCTCTTGAATAGAGTGATTGGAATTTCAGTCCTAATATACTTTTTGTTGCTATGAGATGTTGGGCTGATCCAATGCCTGCAACTGTTGCTTGAGCTTTTTTACTGGCTACGGCCTCTAGTGCTTCTGTAATATTATCAACATATATGGGTTCTATGTCGCTATATTCCTCCAATATGAAACTGGATATTGAGTATTTTCAACTAGGGCGACTTTTTTCCCATTCAGGTCATCTTTGTCTACAATTGAAGTATCCGACTCATGTGTTATAACATATTGTGCAATAGAGATATAAGGATCTGTGAATAAAAAGCTTGCTTCACGTTCTGCTCTCTTATTCAGTGTAGCAATGACATCAACTTCACCATTTAGTGCCCCGTCATATAGCTTGGACCATTGACCTTGTGGGTATATTTCATAAGCGATACCCGCGCGACCAAATACCTCAGCAGCAAAATCCACAGCTATGCCTACGTACTTACCATCTGAATTCTTAAAGCTATATGGTGCATAATCTTCATCAAAAGCAAGCACCACTGTGTCGTGCTTGTTTAACCATTCCTTTTCTTCAACTGTTAAACTAAATTTTGAATCTTCTTCTAACTCTCCCTCAGCTAGGCTTACAAATGTGATGTTGATACATAACACCACTACAAGACATATTATGCGGATAACTCTCTTCAATTGTCTTGCCCCCTTATCTATATTTCTGGACGAAAAAAGGCCATGAGTATTGCTCTCATCGCCTTAATTAATTATATCATATATTTTTGTTAATAAGTAAAGTAATCTGTAGTATACTATAGATAGGGCTATTAGGAGTGATATGCATGAAACTAATTCACAAATTCACATCACTATATAGCGAATCTCCTCTACAAGGCAAAGTGTTTTATTTATTGATAACACTTGGTTTTCTTGCGTCTATTATTAGTTCAACAGCCAATATTATACTTGACCTTGGATTACCTTTGGTCATATCCACATTGCTAACTGCCCTATTTTGCATAATCATGTTCATAGTAACAGTTAAAACTGGTAGTTATGTGGGATCTGCCTATTTCACTTTTTGGATTCTCATTCTTTTTATCTACCCTTCTGTTTGGATTTTCAATGCAGGAAGCCATGGACCAACACCAGGTATGTATGTCTTCAATACCGTACTGATGTCTATTATTTTCGAAAAAACCAAGATGCGCAAACTCATCCTCACAAAAATTCTTTCGATTCTCTCATTATTGTTTATCGAACTAAATTTCCCTCAATTCATCACGACATACTCCAATGAAAACACCCATATCATTGACATATTTATAGGTACAACAATCACAATACTTTTCACATATATGATTCTTAATAGACTAATGATTGAATACAACAAACGTATTCATGAGCAATTACTTATTGAGAGCAAGCTACATCACCAAACTATTACCGATGAACTGACTGGTATTTATAATAGACGTCATATTATGAATGAAATCACCTCATGCCTTGAGGATGAAAACTACCCTGAACTCACCCTACTTATGATGGACATCGATAACTTCAAGAACATTAATGACTTGTTTGGGCATACCTTTGGTGATGAGGTTATTATTGGTGTAGCCAAGTCTCTTCAACACAACATTAGAAGCAAGGACGTTGTTGCTAGAATTGGTGGTGAGGAATACCTTATATTGTTCAAAAGCCTTTCAATTGATGATGCAAGAATCCGAGCAGAACACATAAGAAAATCCATCTCAGAAATATCATGGTCCGTAGATGGTTTAGTCGTGACTCTTAGCGGTGGACTGTATGAAAGAACCTTAAACGATACCTTAGATACAGTCCTTGAGAAAGTCGATGTAAATCTTTATGAGGCTAAGAGTAATGGTAAGAATATGATTGTCTAAAGATACACGGCAAAAGAGACCATGTCCTATGACATAGTCTCTTATATACGTAATGAGTTATCCTACTGCAAGGCAAAGATTGTCGAAACTCTCATCTGCAACTATTATGCTCGGATTCTCCATTAATCGAACTACAATATTATCAGAATCAATGTAGAGATTGATTGGCAGTGAAACCCAAATAAAGTCCTTGGATTCGCTCATATGAATTTTTGAACCATAGACCTTCAAAGCATTACCATAATCATCATACACATCTGTAATATAGACTGAAAACTCTAAATCCGTTTCCTTAGTGGCCCTAACTTTCACGCCCATGGTCTCAATGTTGGTTTTGTATTGTAGTAAATCACCAAGTGTTGAAGCCATGTTATTCCTTCTTTCTTTGTTTAAGTATAGGAATAAGTATAGTGATCTTCTATGTCTTTAATATGTCCAACACAAGTCTTTATTAAGTCAAATATATTACTTGGCTGAATTCTATTTTAAGATTATCTCTCATTTATTTTACACATACTTTAGACTTAGGATATATTTCATCGATATACTACAACTACATAGAAAACATACTAAGAAAATGTTGTAGGAGAAAATATGAAATCATTTATTAAAGCTCATCAAATCAAACTCTTTTTCGTTATCACACTATTAATTGGATGGATGCCTTGGTACACCGGACAAGGAAGTATCTTCTTTCCAGCACCTATTATTGCTGCATTTCTAGTCACATTTCTTGCCGATGGTATAGGTGGCATCAAAGATATTTGGTTACAACTAAAGCGTTGGCGGGTAAATGCTAAATGGTATGCATTCATTCTACTGTCACCCGTTGTTTTATATGTCGTGGCCATTTTAGTGCATATAACTTTAGGCGGAACCTCTCCCGAATTTCCTATGCTTAGGACCAATCAATTCATGATTCCAATGACTTTTATCTACTTTTTGTTGCCTTGGCAATCAACGGCCTTCCTTGAAGAAGTTGGTTTCAGAGGTTATGCACTTGGTAAATTACAGACAAAATATGGACCCTTATTTGGGACTTTTATACTTGGTCTCTTTTTTGGGGCATGGCTACTCCCAGAATTTCTTAATGATTCCTCTTTTCAATATGCAATGGGTGGCATGTCATTTTATCCTTGGTTTATAGGTATTGAAATTGGCTGGTCACTCTTAATGACCTATGTCTATAATAAAACAGGCAGAAGTTCTTTAGTCTCGGGCTATCTCTTCCATACAGCCTTTAATGCTTGGCCCCTCATACTACTAACAAATGCTATTCCTGGACAAGATTTACCTGACTTTGATACAAGACTCTTCTTGATATCAGGTATTGTTGTCATGTTAGCTGGTCTACTACTTACAGTTATAACTAGAGGACGCCTAGGTTACAAAGATACTACGGCTTAACTTCAATTAGCCTTTATAGTCACGAATCACACTTATGAAATCTTCTCCGTACTTCTTAAGTTTATTCTCACCAACCCCATTAACATCAAGGAATGTTTCATCATCTATTGGCATATCAATAACCATATGCTCCAATGCTTTGTTGGAAAATATCATATACCTAGCGACACCTTTTTCTTCTGCTAGTTCTGTTCTTTTATCAACCAATAAATCATAGAGCTTTTCATCAAAATCATCTGGCCTAATAAGGGCATTCTTTCCTCTTGACCCTTTTTTCTTCTTAGACTTCTTTTGATCTTTTATAGTTACACGTTCTTGTTTGACCATAATTGTCTCTTCGCCACGTAGTACTAACTTGGATAAATTGGTTAACTTCAGAACTGGATACTCGTCTGTGGTCATATGTATGTAGCCTCTGGCTATAAGGTTCATTATGATTTCTCTTAAAGCACCTTCTGATAAATCACCTAATATGTTATAAGTTGGAAGCTTATCAAGTTCCAAACTTAGAATTCTTTTATTCTTAGAGCCACGTAATACTTGAATAACTACACCTAATCCAAAGCGTTCTTTCATCCTATAGATACATGACAGAATCTTCTGTGCTTCAGTGGTCATATCCACAAAGTCACTTTCATCAAGACAATTGCCACATGACCCACAATCCTCTGACTCTATCTCTTCACCAAAGTAAGTTATAATCTCATTTCTAAGGCAAGAATCACTATGACAATAGTTAACAAGGTATTGTAAGTTTTCTCTCTGAACCGCCAATCTCTCAGAACTCAAATCATTTAGGGTCATTAACATCTTTTGTTTGACAATGTCAGATGGTGAATACATTAAGAGACACTCACTGGCTTCGCCATCTCTCCCTGCACGACCAGCCTCCTGATAATAGGCCTCCATATTCTTTGGCATATTATAGTGAATAACATATCTTACATCTGGTTTATCAATACCCATTCCAAAGGCATTGGTTGCAACAATAATCTTCGTATGATCTTTCATAAAACTATCCTGGACCCTTGTTCTGTCATCACTTGTCATACCGCCATGGTAACCCAGTACATTGATGCCTTTTATAGATAGTTTTTCTGTCAATGAATTCACTGTTTTTCTCGTTGAACAATATATAATACCCGCTTCTTCATCGGTCTTGTTATCAATCCATTCCCTTAGGAATTTGAACTTATCTCTTGGCTTGATAACTCTATAAAGCAGATTCTCTCTGTCAAAACCTGTGGTTAATTCATAGGGATCTACAAGTTCCAAAAGTGTGATAATCTCTTCAATAACAATCTTGGTTGCAGTAGCTGTAAAAGCTGCAATGGTAGGCTTCTTCCCAAGACTTTCGATAAAAGTTGGAATGTTCTTATAACTTGGTCTAAAGTCATGGCCCCACTGACTGATACAATGAGCTTCATCAACCGCTACCAGATCAATATCTATCTGACTACATAAGGAAATGAAACTAGGTGTCAGCAAACGCTCTGGTGCCACGTAGACCATTTTGTAGGCACCATTTCGTATATCTGCTTCACGACGGTCTGATTCATCATAAGTTATTGTACTATTAAGATATGTGGATGCTATCCCGTTTTCATTAAGAGCATCCACTTGGTCTTTCATCAGTGCTATAAGTGGAGAAACAATGATGGTTGTCCCTTCTGATATAATTGCAGGCAGTTGATAACAGATGGACTTCCCACCGCCCGTTGGCATTACACCAAGAACATCCCGTTTGTTCATAATGTGGTTAATCAGCTCTTCTTGGCCCTCTCTAAATGTGTCGTGACCAAAGTGTTTTTTTTAGTACATCTAATTTAGAATCTATCATCTATTCAATCATCTTTCTATATGCATCATAGTTTATCTTTATCGTCTTCTTTTCGTGTATCTTATATCTATCCTAACTGCGACTTGCACTGCAAGGTTTATAGCCCCCTGGGTATAACTTACCGATCTTAACATTCAACTTCTTAGCTAATTTGAGGGGGGATTCAACTTCCATAGATTCACAAGCCTTAATCAAGACATTGGCACACGCTAGACAATCATCCAATGCGTCATGATGTTTAAAGTTAAAGTCAAGATAATCAGATAGACTGTTCAGTTTGTGGTTATACAAGTCTGGCCAAGTCTTTTGAGCCAGCTTCACAGTACATAAGTAATCAAATGTTGGAAAACTCATGCCATAGAGCTCTAAGGATTTTCTAAGGACACTCATATCAAACTAGCGTTGTGTGCAACCACCAGTTGGTCCTTCAATTTATGTTCAAATATATTTTTATACAATTCATCAAATTCTGGCTCGTTCTTAACATGTTCAGGACGAATACCGTGTATCCCAATATTCATACCATCAAAGCGCATATCATCTGGTCTAATCAACCATGCATTCTTCTCAGTGATAACCCCATTCTCAACTTTGACAATTCCAAGTGCGCAGGCACTGGCTCTTTTGCTATTGGCTGTCTCAAAATCAATTACAGTAAAATTCATATAAAATCCCCTTTTATCTCAATGGTTTCCAGTAGCCATTATATCACAAAAGTAGCGTCAAATTGAGAACTAAATAAGCAATTCTATTATAGATCAATATTCAATTGATAATCGTTTGCAATTACCTCAAGTCTGTGGTATGATGTTATTAATCAATCGATTGATTGATAATTAATATTATCGCATTTAACTATACCTAATCAATTGTAAATGCTTCTACAAGGAGAATGGACATGACAAAAAAGGAAAAGTTGCTTACCAGTGCCAAAAAGTTATTTGCAGCTCAAGGTTTTGACAAAACATCTATTAGAGAGATTGCCAATGATTCCGGCGTTAACAGCTCTATGATTTCATATTACTTTGGTGGCAAGGAAGGTATGATTGAAAGCATATTTGACCACTTCTTCCCCCCCAACCTCAAACTCAAACTCAACCCCAAGCTCAAACAAGTTCAACGAATCTCGCACCCTATAACGAGCTTAAAGCAATCATAAATCAAATTATTTCATTGAGAATATATGATACAGAACTAATAGATATACTCCATAGTGAGATACTTCTCAAAACATCACGGCTTGAAGCATCAAGCCATATATTGCTTCATCATGGCAACGTTTATATGATTTACTAGCTGATTGTCAGCAAACTGACGCTATAAGTGTCCCTAATACAGATGTTGCATACATGCACATACTTGCAAGTATTAGTTTCCCATACCACAACCCAATGTTCTACCCCAATAATAGCCAACTAAGTTTTGATGAAGAATTCGTTAATGCCTTGGTAGACATGATTATGAAAGGACTGAAATAATATGAAACATACAATTAATACTGAAATAACAATCAATGCACCTATACTTGAAGTATGGAATACCTTTAGGGATTTCTCAACACATAGCCAATGGAACACATTCCTAAAAATTCATGACGAAAACATACTGGTTGGTCATCCCCTTCTAGTTGACTTCTTATCCGATGGTAAAGTGAAAATGTCTATGAAACCAACACTACTTAAGGATGAGGCAAATAAATCTTTTGAATGGCAAGGTCATCTTTTCATCAAAGGTCTCTTTGATGGTCATCACCAATTTCATCTTGAGGCAATCGATGATATGACAACCAGTTTTGTACAAAAAGAGAACTTCTCAGGTATCCTTATTAGAATACTTAAGAAGTCCGTCCTTGACCCTACTGAACAAGATTTCATCAAAATGAATGAAAACTTGAAGGCCTATATTGAAAATAAATCATAATATGTTTGCCACTTAGATGAACTAACTATTTTGCTCGTCTTTAAATTTCACATGCCAATGTTCACCACTGCAGAATGGCTTATTCTTGGAATGACCACAGCGACATAAAGTGCAATGTTCTTCAGATTCTGCTTTTTCACCATCTAGTGTGACCACTTCAACACCACCTACCACGTCATATGGTCCGTCAAAACCATAACGCTCAGGTGAAAGTTTAATCTGAGGTTCGATGTTATCTACGCTGTTTACTCGTTCCATATTTGGTAACTGATAACTAAGAGCGCCAGATGGACATTTCTCACATAAGGCAATGATGGCTTCCACTGAATCACCATCTGGATTAATCCATGGCTCGGAGCTTCCAAAGACCGTAGACAATTCATCTGTACAATAACCTCTATGGCTACAGACACCTCTGTTGTCATAGATTGTTATGTTCTTACCTTTATAGACAGTTACTTTGTTCTCTTCTCTATCCTCTTTCTTGTCACTGACAAAGCCATTCTTCATGTGAGTCCCGTCACAGTATGGCTTATTGGATGAACCACCACATGCACATAGTGCCATCATTGGTTTAGCTTCTAGGACTGTACCATTGGCACGTAATAACTTCCCTACATCTTTCACCATATAAGGACCATTCTTTGAAACTTCAATTCTTTGATTACCCATAGTTACCTCCTTCTTTTCGAATCCCCTCTTGAAAAACACAGTTGCATCAATATATATCTGTAGCACAATATTCATTATAACAAAATGAATCCTGAAATAAAAAGGCATTTATTACTCAATTAATCTATGGTCATGTGACTACTAAATCTTACGATATTTATGTAGTATGTCCTTTGGAATATGGCAATAATCGTCAGGACATCTTGTCAATCTGTCCTGATGCTCGTCAGCACTTCTTACATAATTGGTCAGAGGCAAGACTTCAACAACAATTTCATCAGCATCTTTTTTTCTATTGATGTAATCTTTTGACACTTCAAAATGGCTAATATCTTCACCTTGTTGATTCACACAATAAGGATCAATAATCCCAAATAAAATAATGATGCTATTTCAAAGAATAATTAAGTAGTTCAAACATTTGCTTTATTCAACTACTTTGATTTCTTAGAATTCTTCTTTGAAACAAATACTGCAACAAATAAAACGAGTCCAACGGCAGCTATAGTACCAATTTCCATAGTAAACACTCCTTTCAATGATTAAGCCCTTATATAGCCTCTTTCCAGATGCCATAGATATGGATAAGCAACATTAAATAACTGAATCTGGTCTTTTACAGTAAACTTATCAGTTTCAATAACTGGTTGAATTAAAATCATTTCATCATACTGTTCTTTTACATATCTCATTCCCAATTTCTCAAGTCTAGTGTATTGCCATGTACCAGGAAAAGGGGTATTGTATCCAAGGACCAATTCTATTTTCTTATACTTTTTATGTAAGTTCTTTATTAATTTCACTGTATCCATCATAGTTGACATAGTGTCACAATAGTGCCCCAGCATGAAGCTCAAACAAACAAATACACCCGCCTCATATGTATAATCAATTACACTCATTACATTCTCAAGTTTGATATTTTTTTTGATGTTGTCAAGTACATCTTGGTTACCACTTTCTATACCATATTGTATACCAACACATCCTGCCTCAGACATCTTCTGAATCATTTCTTTTGACATAGCATCAATTCTTGATTCACATCGCCAAAACACATCTAAGTTGTATCTCTTCATCATCTCTGCAAACTCGAAAACCCTTCCTGACATCTCAGTGAACGTATCATCTGTTATGAATATTTCTTTTAGTCTATCGCCCATCACGGCCTTCAACAATACAAATTCCATAAAGGTGTTTTTTTTGACATCTCTTATCCTGTAGGATGCACCTGATAATGCTGTCGCTGCACAGTAGATGCAGTTAGCTGGACATCCTCTACTTGACGACACATTAATTAATCCTTCATATCGATCTATATTGGCATATTCTCGTTTCACAATAGGTAATAAATCAAGATCTGCAATTGATTTTCTTCTCTTATTCTCAACAATTTTATTTCCCCGTTTGAATACAAGTCCAGGTATATCATCATATCTTAACTGACGCTCATTAGTAATAATTGCTCTTGCAAGTTCTGTCATCGTGGCTTCACCCTCTTTTACAATTGTGAAATCAACATATCTCGAGCTTATACCATCGCGCGGACAAAGGCTGGGATGCGAACCACCCAGTACAATCGGTATATTAGGACAGGATACTTTCAGTTCTCTCGCAATGTTCATTGCTTTCTTGAAATTCTCAGTAAATACACTGATACCAATAAGAATCGGTTTCTCTTCCATAATTCGCTCTACCATTTTCTCTACAACAGACTTATTGTATGCAACATCAAGAATTATTGGTTCATAACCGTTAAGCTCAAGATACGTTCCAAGGACCATAGTTCCAATCCACGGTTTATTGTTCAGTTCATTCAAATGATCTTTGCCGGATTCAGTTTCGGGCTTAATACTTATCAAGCAATCTTTTTCATACGCCACTCCTTATTAACCCTTTAAGCTCTCCCCCTTCAACCATACGTCCATCAGGATATATGACTGACACAATTTCCTCCATTGGAAACCATATTTTCAACAGTGACTTAGCACTAGGTCTAAGTAGAAGACCTGTCTTAACACCTATTTTCTCTTTACATATCTCCCCTGAATAGCTAAGATTGGAAATTGTTCTAATGATTACATAATTCTCCATACATCCTCCTATATAAATGGTCTATTGACACATCCTGCCATAATAAACATATCATTGGCTTGATCTATCACTGATTCAACTTCGCCCATACTAATCTCAAAACTGCACTTCATATATTCTTTTATTTTCTCTGTCATTGCGCCTCGTAGAAATGTTTCAAATACCATTGCCATTGGCAAGCTCATTTTCAGCATCTTGTCATTTTCAGCATTAAATAAATAAGATTCATTATTGGTAACAAACATGTACATCCCATTCCTAAGGTACTGTTCTCCACCATTTCCACTCACTAAATTTTGTGGAATGTAATGACCGCAATGACGGTGTATGACTTTAATTTCCGACAACATCCGGTCTTGAAAGAATCCCTTATTGTGCATAATATGCTTAAGCACTGACAATGTTTTCATATAATTGACGACATACGGTCTTTTTTTTCATGAAACCACAATAAATATCATCTTGAGCTAAGGGTATAGCAGAACATCTGGAACAAAAACTTAAGCTACCGCATTGCAAACACTCCCTTTTCACTTGGCGACCTTTATGGTGTTCTTTAATGCACTGAATCATATTCACTGAATTCTTTTTAATGGTTAGTGATGAGTTCTTTTCAAAACATGGTTTCATTCGAAAATCCTTGTCTATTGTCAGTCTTGGATAGTTTTCAATATGACACGAATTTCGACCTGAGAATCTACATGTATTCTTAATAATCTTATCAATCTCATAGTCATATCGAAATACACCATTCTTATTAAAAAAGTCCACATTCTCTCCAAGCTGATTGTAATCTGTTTGATTTTCAACTGTAATAATCTCGCTATCCACTTCACTGTCAGCATAGGGTGAACATTTAATAAACTTAGAAAATGAACTCCCAGTCAGAGGCTTTCGTTGACTCAGATTGTAACCACACTCTCTTTCATCAATGAAAATCATCTCTCCATAATACATGTTATTCTCATACGCGGTTTTAAATACTCTTTCAGATATTGGCGACTCAATTGTACCAACCTTATTGATGTTAATCATCAATGCTGTCTGACTAGTCGTATATTGCTGTAAAATCTCTTTTGGCATACTCATACTACCTAACTGTGGTAATTGAATACTACTTGCTTTGCCTTCATTACCTCCGTTAAAAACACCTGACAGGTAATTGATGAACATATAATAAGAAGTGTGCTTCATCTCATAGTTGATCTGCCTCTCCATTCTTTTGTTCGTTATGAGCATAATCAGATTATGAGATGGGGTATTTGTCTTAAGTTTTATTTTCAGATTTTTTTCTGCCTGCAAGCTGCAACTTCTTAAGTGAATCTATTAAAATCTTTAGATGACCTGCCTCAATTTGATTGATATTGCTACATATTTCAAAGTGAAATCCTATGTCATTATGAGCTTGCAAACGTTTCAAGTTTTCATAATTCTTGATATCATCTATGCTTTCTATCAGAATGTTTAGATTGATACATCCACACTTCTTGAGTTCTTCTATGTTGTCTATAAGACCATTGCCTAACACTGCATTAATTGTAAATGTTATTCCATTGCATCTGCTCTTCAATGTGCTAAGCAATTCTTTCCAACCACTAATGGCCAGTAGGTCATTGTCATTTATTAGAACAGTGTAAAACCCATAATCGAGTTTTTGATCAATACTTGTAATAATATCAATAACTGAATCCTGTCTATGATTATATTCTTGTCCAATTCTAATCCCAACATCTTCAACATGATTAACCGATATACTCTCATAAGGATTTATAATGTCTGTAACAATTGTATTTCCTACTACATACTCAGCTATGGTTTTTGAAGCTGCCTCACCAACAACCAGGTCTATCAAATTAATTTCCTCAATTAACTTTCTGTTAGATTGCACAAAATCCCCATACCAAATAACATATAGTGATTCATCTTTAGACTTTAGCATCTTAGTGAGCATTACAGATATTTCTAGATTGTCTTCATCAACTACCATTGATATATAGCTGTTTCCAAGATTAACCACTTCACTTTGAATAAATTCAAGCGAGCAATATGTATCAGTGCGATACACACTAGAAATAACACGTCCTAATTGCAAATAAGATCTGGTATAGCCAACATCCAGATGGTCACAACATTTCACTGCTCCCATATGATTCTGCTTCATATACAAAAAGCAAATATCACCATTAATCCATTCTTTCATGTTATGCCCCCTTTGTTAGACAACTTGATATTCTCTTTCTCGATGAGCACTGTACATTCTACTATACAACCCACCTGCTGCCATTAACATACTATGATTACCTGTTTCCACAATACGCCCTTGATCAAGAACATATATCTTATCTGCATCTATAATTGTTGATAGTCTATGGGCTATAACAATTCTTGTCGCACCAATCTCTTCAAGATATCTTGACACATTATTCTCATTAATTGTGTCAAGAGAGCTGGTTGCCTCATCAAGCAACATTATTTTCGGCTTTGTTATCAGCGCTCTTGCTAGCGCAATCCTCTGTCGTTGACCACCAGATAGATTCATGCCAAGTTCAGATATTATGGTATGATATCCCATGGGCATCATCTCAATCTCATCTGAAATCTGAGCAATTTCTGCTGCCGCCTTAACTTGTTCCATGGTAATATGTGTTTGGTTCATTCGAATATTTTCAAGAATTGATTTGTTAAATAGGTAAATATCCTGAGGAACAACACTCATCTGTTTACGCAGTATTTTCATATCAATATCTAATAGATTTATATTGTCATAATATATATCTCCTTTTGTTGGCATATAGATACCCAGTAACAGTTTACTCAGTGTACTCTTCCCTGATCCAGACTGCCCTACAATTGCTATTTTCTCACCTTGATTAATGGTCATTGAGATATCTTTTAATACTGCCTGTGAATGTTTTGTATATGAAAATGATACACTATCAAGGCTGATCTCACCTCTTAGATTTACCTGTCTTGGATTATCAGGCTTGAACTCAACTTCAGTATCAATAATGTCTCTAAGCCGCTCCATATACGAAGAGGCCAATAAATAGTTGTTCCATCCATTGAACAACGATATGCTTAATCCAAAGAACATGTTGGACATTGAATAGACTGCAATAACCACACCAAGGGTGATTGATGTATTGAAATATAATAAGATGCCCACAAATAACACAATGATAGGTGATAACAATTGATTGACTCCTATCAGTGTACTGTATACATTGTTAACTCTCTCCTTTTGGGCATAACTTGACAAATATTTATTGTAACGTTTATGCCAACTTCTAAAAATCTCATTCTCGATTCCAGATGTCTTGACGCCGAACATAGCGTAAATGGTTTCAACCTGATAGGACTGAAGTTGACTATTATTGATAATCTCATGCTGATTTGCTTCAACAATATAAGATCTTGAATATAGTACAATAAATCCATTAAGTATAAGAATTGTAAGAACTACTGCTGTCAGGATTTCCGATTGACTTAACATATAAATCACTATAAAAATGATGGCTCCAAGATCTATGATACCTTTGATCAATTGTTCTGACAGCAGATCTCTAATAGTATGTAGACTGTTAATACGAAAAAGCAAATCACCTTTTGCCCTAACATCAAAGAATTTGTAAGGAACTTCAAGAAGATGAAGAAATGTTTTTTTCATCATAGATTTATCTAACAGTACTTGAAGTGATATTAGTTCCTTCCCCCTGTAAAAATACATAAGACCAAAAACCACTGTGAGAATAACCATGACTGCAAATGCCACACCAAGAATATTGTTTTGATTCTTCATGGCTACCTCATCTATCAGGAATTGAACCACTAAGGGAATACCAATTGTAATTAAATATGTCACTAATGAAAGTACTATCACTTTCCCAAATAACTTTTTGTCAAATACTATCTCAGAGAATAATTCAATCCATACACTTCTATTCTTTTTTGACCTTAACAAATTGATTATTCGGAATAGCTTCAAGAACATATCCTGCAAAATTATCTTCTAGGGAGTCTTTAGATACTTTTCGTCGTCCAAATGCAGGATCAACGATAATTGCACCATTTTTCTTTATTTCCTCAAGAACAACATAATGATCATTCTTCCAGAAAATAATTGCCGGTAGCTTAATTTCTTTAAGTCCATGACAATTACCTTTGAATACCCTGACATCGAATCCATTGTCTCCTATTAGTTTTTTTCAACTGCAGCATTGTTAAACCGTCACGACCTACATCCAAATATTCTCTAAGGGTTGCAAGAGTCTGATGGCTTCCGTAGTATTTTAATATCATAGAAGCACAACATAATCCACATTCTGTCTGTTGAAGTTGCTCTACAAGTGATACCCTTTTATTAGAAAATATACTCATTTCATTTCCTCCAAACATTCAGTGATAATATCGATGGAATCCGTGCATCAATCAGCCTAAGCAATGTCATTCCAATCCCAGTCATACCCAACATGTAACCAGTAAGTTCCTTGACTTCTCCTACCCCGTAGCGAACACCTCTTTGATGTCCATCATGAATGACTTGGGATGATATCAAATCAACCTTATCAGGTAAAGTCGAAGAATTATCATCCCCTGCAAGTGTCAGCAAAATGTCTAGATTGCCAAACATTCCATGGCAAAGAGAATGGTTCATTTCTTCATTAAAACCATCAGAAAGGAGTTTCTTAATAGCTAATGATTTATCTCTGGCAATGCTTTCTCTATCATCCTCATGACAGAGGTAACTCATCAAGTGTCTTGATAAGGCTATACCTGCTGCACCATGGCACCAATAAACACTGTCTTTCGTGCTATTGTCTCTTAGATCTTCCCAGTTTCCACTAACACAATTATAATGAGCGTTCTCATCACTAATAAGCGACCTATATAATCGACAGTATTTGTTGTCGCCGGTGTAGTTCCATGCAATCATAGCTGCAAGGGCAAAACCTGACATGCCATGAGAGAAACCAGTCAATTTTTCTTCATTAGCAATCAGACAAGATAATTTTTCGCCATATCTCACTATCATTTCAACCAATCTATTCTCTTTAGATTGCTTGTGAATATTGTCAAGCATTATAATAATGCCACTTAACCCTCCAATGATATCCGTTTCATATTCTGCCAACTCTATTGATTTCTCAAGTTTATCAATCGTTGCTTCATACTTTTGATACAAGTTGTCATCATCCCATAATACCGATAGGTTGTAGTACAGATAAACTAATGAACCGATACCTGAAAATGATGATACAGGATGATTTATTGAATCTAAATCGTAAATCTTGTCCATACCTATAAGACCAGCTTTAGCAATCACTGCGAAATAGTCATCCTTCAATACTTCTGACAAAAATGCCAGAAACATAACGACCCCTCCCCCTTCATACATGAGGTGGTTATTGGGTGCAAGCATAAAACTACCTTCATCGCAAAAAGTCAGAGTTAGCCATGTACATGATGTTCTATCTTCATTCCAAATGGCCATCTTTTCAAGATAAGTTCCAATGGCTCTAGCATTCTCAATTGGACTTTTATCATCGACAAACAATAAATGTTTTTGACTGTCTAATGAATCTTCCCCATTCCAGACATCTGAAATCAGTGTCGCCATAGCCTTGTTGATATAGCTCTTCTGCATTTTTATCATATCCGAATCAATACATTTAATATGGTTGTCAATCTTACATCCTAGAGTCTCGCTAAAAAATTCATCTACTGGCTTATCTTCTTCTCCCCATAGGGATTTAGTTGAAAAATCAGCACAAAAGTATGGAATATCATGGCGCATAAGTGCTTTAATTTCCCTTTCTATTCTCTTAATCTGAATATTGTCTTGTTGGTATCCTGAATAAAGCATCTCAAACAGTGAATTGCGTTCTTCTGAAGATGTCATATATTTAGGATGCAAGGAAGCTTCAAGGTATTTCGCATAGACATGGGTTGGTCGAATCACTTGCCTATATTTCAGGTCCTCCTCATAAAAGCTTGACAGCAGCTTAATAAAAGCACTCTTTTCCTTCATAATTGTCGCAATAGCCGTCTCGAATCCTCTTTCAATCAAATGTGCAAACGCTGTAACACAAACTTCTTCCCCTTCAAGGATAACTTTGTTCTGTTTATCTTGCGTCGCAATATAGTCGCTCTCAAAACACATTTTGTCTGTACCTGGCAATTTCAAGAAACTGCATTTTACTTTTTCGGATTTTACACCAGCACCTCCTGATATACCACTTAAATCAACATCAATAATGGCATTCACAACTTTCTGTGGAAGAAGCATCGTTCCAAAAACAGATTTATTCATATGTTTGAGAAAATCTATACTAATATGCTTATTCAAATTCACTGGATTATCATTACTAAAAAAGTGTTTCGAGGTCGATAATAATTGGATTTTCACCACAAGCAATAATATTTTCTGAATGTATATCTTTCGCGCCCACACAGTACAAAAGTGCAAGAATTTTTTCCAATTTTGTAATAATAACTTTTAACCTCTCTAAGGTTACAACAAGGGAGGTGTTTCACAAACGCCTGCCAACCATAATCATTTCCATTCAATGTCGGTGTTGACGTTAAAGGATACTCATCTATGAGAGTGCCATTGAGCCATTCGATTAATTTATGATATATATGTTCAATCTGCATGTTATGGGGCTTATATACAAATCTGCTTCCTTCTGACATTTCTATGATACTAACTGTCTTGCCTTCGTTATGGGAATCGCCCTCCGAAAATCTAATATGGCTGATTTCATGTTCATCTATATTGAAGCAACTTACTAAATCCATATGGTCTTGGTCAAGTCGCATAATTATCTCTTCAAATTGTTTTAATCTTGATGTCAACTTGCTAAGAATCAAGGATTCAAGCACTGGAAAAATCATGAATATTTCTTTTAAATAGCTTGTCTCTTTCAATTTTCTATCAAAACTCTCATAACGCTTTTCACTTGTTAGACCTTCAAGTTGACCATTATGTTTCTCGTTATGCATAACGGTAACAAGTGTTTTGGATGAAATACCGATAATATCATTTCTAAGTTCTTGCAAAAATCCAATGGTTATTTTTTCCACATCGTATTCAAACGCATGCTGACAAGACATCAATATCTCACAAACCATATATTCTGAATAACACAAAAAGTGAGTAGCGAAATTATCGAATACACCTGTTGGTTTATGCAAGAACGTTCCAGTCATACTTGCGTTGTTACTAGGAACTGTAAACACATCCGCTAAAGTTATACTTCGATTACTAACTAAATTCATAATAAGACCCTTTCTTTGATAGCAGATAGAATATGCATGGAAGCTACATATTCTATCTGAGCACCTTTAGCTACATTGTGAAGTACACTTAGTTGTAGGGCAAAGTGCTATTGATGCTGCGATAACACCACCAAGAATAACTGGCGTTGCACCACCTACTGCATCTTCAACATGAGAAAGCTCTTTTAGCTCATTCTCATTAACTTCGCCTGCTGGGTCAATTTCCATCAAATTCATTTCTAATTTCATAGTAATCCTCCTTAAAATGTATTATTTCAATTCACCTAACCATAATGAAAGGCAAATCAGTTACACATTGGTCATTAAGCAATATCTGCTTTCTTTAAGTACTTATTTGTCAATACGACACATACTAATCCAAAGACTAGAATTCCTGACAATTCAAGCATTCCATATTCATGAAACTGTAGTGCTCGACTGGCATTATACATCGGAATAACTCTTACAATATCTATACTAGATGGCACTTTACTAACCAATACATCCAGAAGTGTTTGTCCTAGCCAGAATGAAGCTAACGTTGCTACCATACCAGTAAGTGTACTTTTGGTACGAATTGTCAAATATAGTGTATACGTCCCTATACAGAAGCTGTAAGCCACATATATCAAAAACACTTTACCAAATAATTGAATCATTTCAACGACTGATACTGCTGTCTGTATGACATTCATAGCTACAATGCTAATCCCCCCACTAATAAATGCAAGAAATACAGCCGTTAAAATAATGCTTGATAGCTTAGTGACAAGTATACCCATTCTAGTTGTTGCACCAGCAAAGAGTGTTGTATTTGTCTTGTATTGAAATTCATCACCTATTGCCTTAGCCGCATATATCACAATAATGAACTCAGCAATATTGGCAAAAAGTGCATTCACATGAATAAGAGAAAACGCACTGGAATTTCTACTTACTTCTATAGCTACACCTACTGCTAAAGCACATGCAATTATAATTCCTATATGGATGTAGGGTCTCCATAGTATTTTTTTTCATTTCATATCTAATAACTAACAGACTATTCAATTTGATTACCTCCTACTGCTTCAAAATACAAATCCTCAAGGTTTTTGACTTCTTCATAAGCACCATTCAAATGTATTTGGTTTAATGTAAATTCCTTAATCATGTCAGAAATGCTGAATGTTCCAGGCCATATCTTAACAAATGTCTCATCTTCAACAGTGAAAATCTCATAGCCATTCCTTTTTGCCACTGTCACAATCTTTTCAGTTTGTTGACTCTTAAACACAAATGCATTTTTCTCTTCACTGCTAATCAAGTCAACTACTTCAATTACTCTGCCCTTTTTTATGATATACACTTTGTCACAGATTTTTTCAATCTCACTAAGAACATGACTTGCAATCAAAATGGCCACATGTTGCTCCTTGGCAATCAAATCAATGTATGATCGCATTTCACTCACACCATTGGGATCAAGTCCGTTGGTCGGTTCATCAAGAATCAACAGTTTTGGCGAGTGTAGCAGTGCCCTCGCAATAGCCAGCCTCTGTTTCATTCCAAGAGAATATTTACTGACCTTCTTATTAATAGCACCATCTAGACCAAGCAATTCCACTACTTTATCTATTCTTTCTTGATTACTGATACCTGCTACTGCTGCAAAGTACTTAAGATTATCACGTCCTGACCAGTATGGGTAGAAACCTGGCGTCTCAATAACGGAGCCAATCTGTTGCCTGTAGGCCCTCGAATTCTCTTTGGCCTGCTGTCCGTCCACATATGCAATCCCATCATAATTTCTTATAAGATCAACAATTATCTTCATTAGTGTAGATTTCCCTGCACCATTTGGACCAACCAAGCCAACAACTTCACCTTTCATAAGCTCAATGTCCAGACCGTCCAGCGCCTTTTGTTTCTTATAGGTCTTCATTACTTGTTTCACTTCCAGTATTTTCATAATCAATCACCTTTCTGTTTATTCAAGAGTTAATATATTTGGTAATTCCTCCGACATAACCGCACTCAACAGACTATAGCCAACACCTGCAAGACCGACCATCATACCCATGGATTTCGTCCCTCTGAACAACCCATTCTTGTAATCTTTCTCAATCTTATTGACAACGAGATTATCCATTGCATTTCTTATAACTTGCATCAAATTGCCACTATCATTCAAACTTTCATACATCCTCAAAATCATCAAGTTACCCATATCTCCATGGCATAATGACGTATTGAATCCAAATCCCTCATTAAATGTCGAGTTATATGCAAATCCTATTTCAACATCCAACTGATTGGAATTATATCCGCTTAACTTCAGCATCGATTTACTAAGAAGAATACCTGGTGCACCATGGCACCATCCATTGCTTATCCTATCCCTAGCCTCATTAGGATACCAGTTAGCATGTTCTTCGCAATATAGGCTCCGTTCAAACGAAAGTGCTTCTTCAATGCATTCATCGATTCCTTCAATCGATGAAATAGTCACCGATTTGTATAAGCTTAATGCAGCTGAGATACCACTGTTACCATGTGCAAAACCACTGGATGGTACATACATTTCACCATCGCCCCACGCAATACATCCTGTTGACATTTCCTTGCTATTGTTAATCAAATGTCTACTCAATGCATTACCAATATCCCGTAGTTGCCATATAATCTCCCTATTCCCCCACCTTTTTATAAGAGAACAGGTAACAAGCAATGCTCCAGCAGAACCAGATATGACATCATATATCCTGTCTTCACTAACAAGTTTCTCTATATGGTTAAGGCCAACCTTAATTGCTTCATAGATTCTGTCAGTTCCAACTTCATCATATAAGTGCGACAGCATGAGAACATAACCTGCTAGACCGTTAAACCCTCCAATTAAGTATGGATGATTTTTCTTTAGGTTATGTAATTCATGTATTACTGAATTGGCTGCTTCAATAGATGCATCAATATATTTCTGATTCTTAGTTGTTTTACCAAGCATCAGCAAATATAGGGCAATGCCTGAATTACCATTATATATGTCATTTCCTACAGGCGCTAAGGACCATGACACCTCATACCTACCCTCAAGTACCGTACTAATCCAAGTTCTATTCGCCCTACCCATAACGGTCCCTCGTATACTTGATTCAATGATATAATCCCCGATATCTTTACTTAGCGAAATATATCTTGCATCATCAATGCCGATATGATTAACCTCACTCAGTACTACCCCTGTTGCATCTTTCCTGGAATCACTATTCTGAGCCATAAATGACATCGTAATGAAATTTTTTTGATTCTCTATTTCCTTTTCATCCAGTCTTTTAATCTTAAGGGTTACATCTTCAATTGGCGATTTATCAAGAAATCCCTCTATACATTTTCCTCTTGCATCATAAATATTCCTTGATGATACGCCACCTGAAAAATATGGTATATCACCCGTTTGCATATCTTTGTATTCTGATTCAATAATTGCCTTAAGAGATTTGTTAGCAAATAATCCTAGACGATGTAAAATGATAGCTCTGTGTTGCTTATTTCTCATAAAATCAGGATGATAACTTGAACGCAAAAGTTGTGTATATAGATACGTAGGTCTAAGAATAAATCTGTTAGTCGTACTCTCAAACATACTAATTATTGCCTTTTCTACTACTTTCTTATTTTTCATTACAAGAGTAAGCATTGCGTTGAATCCTGACATAATGGTATTTTGGTAAGCACTTGATTCAATTCGCTGACCTTCCTCTAAAGGATTGTTATCTTTGACATTAATAACACCAAAATCATATTCAATTCTCATCGTATCCTTCATGCTATCTGTAGTGATAAGGCCTTTAAATGGCGATATTTGATTTCTAGCAGCACCGAGCCCACTAACATCAACACCTTTACTACTTTTATTGCCTTTTGGATTATATAAAGTCTGTGGTAATAATCCAACGGCATACACCGAATCATTTAGAACGCTCTCAGCCAACTCTTCTGCCGCAGATTGCCATGTTTTATTAAATTGTATCTGTGAATGGAACAGTGATTCCAAGTCAATTAGCATTGGATTTTCTCCATCAGCAATGATGTTCTCATAATGAAAATCCTTTGCATTCAGTAAGTATAAAATACCCAGATACTGTCCTATTCTCAAATAAAAATTCTCAACTTCTTTCATATTCTTACACGGCCTATTGTTAACAAACTCAGTATAACCATAGCTCCCATTGTCAACCATTTTCATCGTAGGCATTGGTAGGATATTCCAACCCTTTTGTTGTTCAAACCACTTCAGTAAATTCTGAAATGATTGTTCAAGTGCCATCGCTCTTGGTTTGTATACAACCTTAGACCCACTAGAGTATTCAATAATTGCAACTGTTTTTTCCCTGTCGGTGTAAATCCCCCATCCCCATTGCAATTCTTTCTATCTTATCCCCAATACTAATTCCCATAACTCGGTTAAGCAATGTTTGATCATTATGTGCATTACTTAATATATTCAATAAGTTTATATAATAGTTGTTTGCCACTTTCTGCATAATTTCTATCAGAGGACTATATTCACAATATAATTTTTTTTAGGTATTTAGTGTCTCCAAGGCATTCTCGTGAATAATATTGAAACCTTTCCTCTGAAGTATTCCCCTTTAATGTGCCATTCATTCTAGCTATGTTCACTTCAAGCACCAAAGTCCTATGCCCAACCTCAGACAATTGATTAACAACGCCTGCTACAGACTTATATAGAAACAATTGTCTGTCCGCCAAAACTGAAAACGCCTTAAGCTTATCAGCAAATTTGATTAAATGTGCGCTAATTAATGGTTCGTAAAATAGATAGAAGGGCATACTTTCAATATATGTGCATGTCAACTTTTCAATCCAAGTAGGACGTTGATACTCAATAACTTCATCTACAAAATCTAATGTACATTGACTTTGAACACCCTTATACATTGCCTCAATATCCTCTTGATTCAAATCACTGACATTATTTAAAGTGGCCATGAATTCGTCATAATTGTTAACTTCTGGAAATAATGTCATCCAGTAGTCAATAACATCATAAAATGCCACATGATAAGTATTTGTTGCCATAATTACACCTGTTCCTTTTGTTTTCATCTTTAATCCTTGTTTGTGGCGATTGGTAGTATTACAAACTAACACTACCAATCGCCTGAGAATCTTAATTACATGAAGGCATACATTCTACTGTTAAAGTACAGTATTTCCCTTTATTGCCAAGGAAAGAACTTAATGAACCACCAGCAGCAACTTCAATCATCTCTTGTTGTGAAATTTCTTCCATGATATTCCCTGCTGGATTACTATCCACTTGATTCAACTTATTTCTAAGAACAGGATTCTTCATTGTTGTCATATCTTGATTTCCTCCTTTCAGTGATTTGTCTCAAATATGATTGAGCATAGTCTAATCTTAACTATTATTTCCAAAAAAAAAAGACATTCTTCTTGAATGAACATCCTAATCGGTTCAAATGCATGTAGTTTTGCAAAAAAGTCATTCAAGCAGATATGTTGTCTATTCAACCAATGTCTGTTGACTATGGTTTTACATATGATACATTCTATACAATAGCGAGGTGATTATATTGGTACATGACCATGGATTCAGTGGATTGGAATTAGCTAAGATAGAATATGTAGGCAAGATAGTTTTTGGTGAACTAACAAAATTAATAATACTTCTGAGTATATTTAGCTTACTTGGGCAGCTTGTGTCATTCATTTATATATTTATTGCCTTATCATTATTTAGACCTATTAGTGGTGGCATTCATATGAATACATATATAAAATGCCTAACATTCACTCTATTTTTCTTCATGGTTGTTCTCTTTTGCTCACAATTATTGACACTTACGACGGCATCACTTGTTATTATTACAATATCTGAGATTACTATCATAATCATTAGAGTTCCAGTCTATGGTAATAATAGACCAAAGTTGTCAGTTAATAGATGTAACCGGTTCAAAGTAATGGGATGTGTCATTATACTGATTCACATGCTGCTATTTCAAATAACAGAAACAAACCCATACCTTCAACTAGCTGTATGGGTTCACATTTATCAAATAATTCTATTATCACTAAGGAGGAAAGTATGAAATCATTTCTAGGAACAAAATCAGCAAAAAGAATTTGTAAGTTATTAATTGCGCTAACACCAATACTACTGACTCAAAGTGTCTGTCCATTTTTTTTTGGTGAGCCAAAGTGTCCAGATGTATTAAAGACTTCATTAGAATAGCCTGCAACTAAACTATTGGAATCTAAGTTCCATCAGGACATAGTTATCCTCGGCGATTTTATTGGAAATCTCAATGACGCCACCAATTTTCTTAACTATTTTTTTGAGGTTATATAGACCAAACCCTCGGGTATCTCCTTTTTTTGTAGAGTAGCCTTTTTTGAACATTTTGTTAATTATGTCCTGTTTGAGATAAGGATGCCGATTCATGACTTTTATGATATTGGTATCCTTATCTCTGTCTATCGTTAGTATAACATGATTATTCTCAACACCTGTTTCAAAAGCATTATCAATTAATGTACCTATCACCTCAACTAGTTCATACTCTTTCAACTTCGATTGAACGCTATAGCTTCTAAGAATCAAATCAAACTCTATGCATAAATCCTCAGCCTTCTTTTGCTTCGTATATATAAGTCCAAGAAGAATCTTATTCTGAAATTTTATCAGACTTCCGAGACCACTCTTGACTTTAAGGTCCTTAACATAATCACTTATTCTTTCTTCAGTTGCTTTTAGCTCGAGATGATTGATCATTGTACTTATAGATTGGATATGATTGTCATACTCATGTTGTTTTGCCCTAATATCATCAATCAGTTCATCAATGACTGGTTCATAGGTCTTGTATATTACTAATTCTCTAGCAGAAAATTTATTAATCAACCCATCCTTGATTACCACTAAATTCAAGTACACCAGCAGTATTACCAGTATAAAAAAAAGGCCATTGAATTTTCAAGAAATCCAGTAATGTTGCTGTTCCAATACCATACCACACAAGCCATACTGAGAAACATATTTAGAAATAAAAAAAATGTAAATGTGGCATTCCTTTTCTTAATGAAATTATAGATTATTTCCAAATCAACAACATATGAAATATATACTACAATCACAAGAGAAATCATAACATCCACGAGTCCATAGATGAAATCATTGACTTCCTGTTTGACAAATACGTTCATCATCAATAACACAATTAGTTCAACTAAACTTACAACAACTGATGAGAAGATAAGTATATACATACTATCAATGATAGATTCTTTATATATAACAATCAATACGATGAGTAATAATGTAATCAACATAAGCTTGATAACCATATCACTGGATACAATCCCCAGAAACTCTAGAGTTATGGATACAATAGAAACAAACAAAGATCCAATTAGCATTCTAATCAATAGTCCATTTTTTTTAAATATTCTTTTTGCTAGATAGAGTATCATGAATGATTCAAGTATATTAAGTATAAAATTCTGATATTCAGTCATATATCCACCTCAACAATTTGATCTTTGTATTTTCTACTATAGGGAATTTGCATATCTGTTTTGTGTAATTTCACGAGCGACTGACGCTTGTCAATGACCTTTATGAATCTCTTGTTTATGATGTAACTCCTATGACATTGCATAAAGTCTTTTGTCAATTCCTTGAATACATCACCTAGTGTATATGTTGAAAAGGTCAATTCATCGTTAAGTGTCTTAAAATAGACTTTTCTATTTCTTGCTTCAATGTAGATAATTGAATCTTGATGAATCACATGAGTAAGCTCTTTTTGAACCATTTTAATAATTGGCTTAGTTTCTATTGATTTAATGCTATGAGTTATTATTGTCTCAACGATTTCTTTGACTTCATCATCTTCAAATGGCTTAATAATGTATTCATAACAATGAATTTGTCTAAAAGCTTCCAGTTCCCTCGTTGGTACGGCCGTAATAAATACAATTGGAGTGAATTTATAAAGCTCAATTTCACGCAACTCACGAGCAAGTTTCATACCATTATAATCTTTTAGTTGTATATCGAGAAAAAAAGCATTTACACGATTCTTTTTTGAGAATTTCAAAGCTTGAGCTGAATAGGCCGTTGTGACAACCTCATGGTTTGAATCAATTGATTCAATCAAAGTCTTCAGCCCCTTGGCAATAATAGCATTGTCTTCAACAATTAGAATAATCCCCATATTTCCCTCCAATTATTATAAAATTTTATAAATAAATACCCTCATTTTCAATAGTACTATATTAGATATGCAGTGTCAAACCAAGGACAATAATCGGTCACATTAATCTACTTTTGGAAATCTATGGTCCCGAGACTACTAGTCTTTGAGATACTTATGTAGTATCTCCTTGGTTATATGACAATAATCCTCAGGGCATCTTGATAATCTATCTTGGTGTTCTTCTGCACTTCTTACATAATTGGATAAAGGTAAGACTTCAACAGCAATTTTATTCAAATCATCTCTTCTATTGATGAAACCGGTCACCGTTTCAAGATGAATCTTATCTTTGCTGTAGACACCACTTCTATACTTTTCACCAACATCCTCACCTTGTTTATTCACACTATAAGGGTCAATAATCTCAAAGAAATAATCCATTAGTTTATCAAGTGTTACTTCACTAGGATTGTAGGTGGTTTTGACACATTCGGTGTAGCCATCGTATGGACTTTCTAGTGTATTGGTTGTGCCATTTGCCCTACCAGCTTCTGTGTTAATGACACCTGGAAGTGATTTCATGAATTCTTGCACGCCCCAGAGACAACCTCCTGCAAAGTACACAGTCTGTAATTGTTTAAATCTATCCATATCTCCACCTTTGTATCTCTTTCTTACATACTTATCTTTCATCTCTTCTTATTCCACAATAATTGCTTGTCCAATACTTCTATAAACTTCTTGTACATGACCAGGCATTCCTCTGGCCCCAACAGCACTTTCATCATCAAAACCACTTGGCCAAAAGTAGCCGATGAGACCAATAACATTTTCTCTATCTCTAGCTAAGTCATAGTAATTGGCTGCAACTTGACCCATTTCATCCAAATGAATTTGACCATGGTTATAGTGGGCTCTATCAATGTAATGTGTGTCAATAACTAAAAATATACTCTGATGTTCCAGGAGATTATTTTCTAAATACTCAAGGTTGGCCATATACTGTTCATTCTCAATAGGATCCATAATAAAGTATTGGTCAAAACCAAGATAATCCACCGACCCATTTGTTTTTAACTCTGTCACAACAGGATAAGCTTCTATCACCATTGCTTTTAAGTCTTTATTGACGGTCTTAATATAATCACATGCTTCATTAACCGCATCATTACTAAGGCCATTCCAAAGTGGTTCTTCACCAATATATAAGATGACATCATAGTCCTTGAGATTGTTCCCTTCGTAAAAAGTTAGGAATCTATTCTTATAATCTTCTCTTAAAGCAAATTGATTACCGCTTTGGCTATCTTTACCTATACGCTCAAAGAATAATTCAAAGCAATGGATTAGATTGGTTAACCCATGTGATTGATTATATTCTAAATCAAGGGATATATCTTGCTCTGGGTCTACTGCGACTAGGTCAACCATATTGGTGAAGTCTTGGACTTCGTCTGTATAATTGGTTTCCCTACTTGAATCAGAATTGTCATCCACATAAGTATTGACCAATGCAAAGCCGTAGTATGCTAGGTTGCCACTCTCTTCATTTATTTCTACGGGTTCGAGTTCTATAGCTATATCTTGAGAATCCTTTACATTCCCACTTCCTTTTGAACAACCACTGGTTAATATAATAGTCACCATACATAAGCATAGGTAAAAAAAAACTTGTTTTGACCATGGCAAACCCTCCCTTTCATTCTCACTCTCCATCTATTATATAGCATCATTTCGTTGACGACAATTATTTGCTTATGATACTATCTAAGTGATGACACATTAAGGGAGAATAAATATGGTATTTCAAATCAAACAGAAAATTTTCAGCTTTGGAGACAACTTCACAATTACAGATGAGGACGGAACACCTCACTACCAAGTGGCTGGTAAAGTCTTTTCACTGGGTGATAAACTAACCCTACTTGATATGAATGGTGAAGAGCAATTCTATATAGAGCAGAAATTACTAAAACTTTTTGCAGAATACACCTTATATCAAAAAGGACAACCTGTGGCTACATGTAAAAAGAGGTTCTCACTCTTTGGCAGCAAGTTTGACATATTCAGTGACTTTGGCAACTTCAGTATTGAAGGGGCTCCAATGAATTATAATTATGCAATATTCAAAGACAGCCGCCTAGTAGCGACTGTCGACAAGAAATTCTTTAGTTTTTCAGATACTTATGGTGTTGATATTGCAGACAATGAAGACTTTGGATTTATATTAAGTCTGGTGATTGTAATCGATCAAGTCGTTCATGATGACAACAAGAATAACCATTAGAGTGAATATTCATCAATATCAAAGGCATCCATAGGTGTCACAGTGCGCAAGTATAAGGGATGATGTGGGTGCCCTTTCTTTGATATGGCACCAATAGAGACCCATTTGCAATCTCTAGCATTCTCAAGTTTGAGAATGTCTACTAGACACCGCTTCAAATAGGGACGCTTCTCTATCAAAGTCCCCCATGCCGCCCATACAGTCACATTCTCTCTAGAAAGTATTTCTTCTATAATTTTAAGATTCTCCTTATGGTATGCCAGATTGATTCTCTTATGAAGACCATTAGGATTGGTAGACCTTTGAGGGTATAGATTCAACATGATATAAGAGTCAAAACCATTTTCTTTGGCAAATCGTTCCACTGCTTTAAGGGTTGGATCTAATTCTCCTGGTGCTGCAGTGCTTGGATTAACCCCAAAACAAACAAGCGGCTTACGACCAATTGTTCCTAGTACAAATCTGGCTCTGTTGTTAGCTCCAGTCTCATACAGCCACATGACCTCTGATAAGACATGCCCAATACTATCACGAATAACTATGTCAGACATATCATCATATGGCGTTTCCCCTTTATTAATAAGTACTATGGCTTTACCTTTAAAGTAATGAATAAGTCCAGCTGCTGGATAGATATTCAAAGAGGTTCCGCCAACTATTAATAAGTCTGCACTACTGACAGCTTCAACACTCTTATTAAGAACCTCTTCATCTAGGTCTTCCTCGTATAGAACAACATCTGGTTTGGTTACACCACCACATTCAGTGCATGTAGGTACATCACTTGATGACATCATGAATTCAATATCATAAGAATTATGACAGTCCATACAGTAATTACGACTAACATTACCATGAAGTTCTAGAACACTAACACTACCCGCTTTTTGATGAAGACCATCAATATTCTGAGTGATAACTGCAGAGAGTTTATGACACTCTTCCAGTTTAGCCAGTGCTTTATGGGCATCATTGGGCTCAATGTCCATATGGACCATTTCATTTCGATAGAATTCATAGAAAGCTTCAGTATTTGTATCAAAAAAGGTTCTTGACAACATTTGTTCAGGTGTATAACCATACTTCTCTATACTTTTATAGATGCCATTTTCACTTCGAAAGTCAGGGATACCACTCTCAGTGGATACGCCTGCACCACCTAGGAAAACAATTTTATCTGAGTCACAAATGAGGCTTTGTAATTGTTTGTACACTGATAACTGATTTATCATTGGCTACTTTTCATCCTAAATTTATTGTCATACATCTTACGGTCAACCTCATGTTTAAATGCACCAAAGCTCATAGTATAATCATATACATCACTGCCATATGCTGTGCGGAATCGATAACCTCTTTCTATGCCAATCTCCTCCATATAAGCTTCAAGGACTGTAACAGCTTGCTTGAATATAAGGTACTTGGTGTCCATAGTTGTTACCATGAACTCATCACCACCGATTCTGTAACATTTGCTGTCTTTGCCAAATATCTTTACAAGGCCATCATGAAAGTCTCGAAGAGCTACATCTCCAGCCTCATGTCCATAATCATCATTGATTTGTTTCAAATTATTTAGGTCAAGCATTACCAACCTAAAAGACTTCTGCTTGTCCTTTGCCAATAACTTGTCAATATCTCTCTCAAAAGCTGCTCTATTATTTCCTCCAGTTAATACATCTGTATAAGCCATTTCCCTTAAGTACCTTGATTCATTTTCTTTACTGATAACCCCATTGATGTACATTATAGAATCTGTGACTAACATAAATAAGAAAACACCAATGCCAACATTACTGAAGCTTGAGACATTCATAAATGCACCAGTTAAGAACATGACTGTTTCAATCACTGTTGTTATAACAAGGATTGTCACATACATGAGTTGCTTTCTGGCTTTTAAACTTTTGTGTTTGATAGTCTCATACATAAGAAGGCCAATAATCAGCAGGACTGTTAGCAGCAACATAATTATAAAAACTGTAAAAGATGTAATAACATGGATGTCAAAAATCAGTTGTAATGTCATACTAATAACTAGATACCCAGTCATAAGGACTGATATAATGTTTAGAATCAACTTATTATTTGTAAGGGCTACTTCTTTGATATATTGTATAAAGGCTATCGTCGCCACTGGTAGCATTAGATAACTTATTGTTCCTACCACATAATTATTACCGGTGAAAAGTTGCATAATGTCCATCTCAGATATGAGCCATAGAGCAATTGATAGGGAGAATATACTTAGATACTTAAACCTTTTTGTATTGCCTGAATTAATAACAAAGCTCACAAACAAGGACAGGAGCCATGTTGAAAAAATGAATACAGCAACCATTACACTTAGAGGTTGACGTGATAAGAGCTCACCAACCAGTTCACTTCTACTACCATAGTAAACCTCATTGAGCCTTCCAGACATTACACTAACGTCAGAAGAAGAAATGATGCTTAGTAACTTACCATCACTATCACTTGGTAGATCAATTAGAATCCAAGCGCTAGCCACTGGGTTATAGAGTGAATTTCCACTCTTTTTGATACTGCTATCATAAATCAGTGCTTTGTCTAAATAAACCAACACCATTTGCATGGACGAACGTAACCTTAGTGTTGTCGCTGACTCAAATGATTTTGGCAATATTTTTGAAATCTGAATAGGTTCATTAATAGGTGCTTCAATGACCTTCGGCAAATTAATAGATTCTTCACTGTCAAGGCCATATTCAAGCTGCCAATCCGTATTCATCTCATTAATGTGACCAAAAGATAGTTTGAGATTGTTTCCAGGCAATAAGCTGGCAATCAAAAGTAGTGCCCCTATGAATAGGCACACTAAAATGTAACTGGTATATGGATATGCTTTAATTGATTGATAGTGGTTTTTCTTCAAGACACTTCTCCCTCACATCTTATTTTCCACTTTTCAACTATTATACCACAATATGTAAGAGCGAAAAACAGGTTATCTATGAAGTTACCTCTTTCTTCTATTCACTACTTTTTTTTATTTATTCTATTTCATCTTCCATAATAATCTCTGCCAAAGTATTAGCATATCCATAGCTAAGTGTGAACTTATCCATATACAAGACTCGTAATTCTTCTATCGTCTCACAACCACTCTCTCGATATGCAGTGACCAATCTTTCACGGGTTATGCCAGTGGCGTTTGTTATTTCATCTATGAACATTTGATTTGCATCCATATTATATCTCCAATATCTTATCAGTTATTTGTAAACATCTTATCTATACAGAACCTTCTTCAAAAACGGTAATGCCTGTGGCTTAAATGGTGGATATTTGAGCTTAAGATCAAAGACCATGGTGCTGTGTAGAACAGCCTTTTCGTGTGTGAATGCTTCATAACTATAAGATCCATGATAGTTCCCCATACCACTGGTGCCACGACCGCCAAAAGGTAGATGCTCATTACTAAGGTGTAGTAAGGTATCGTTGACGCAACCACCTCCAAAAGGTACTTTATGTAGTAAGGTATCAACAAACTTCTTGTCATTACTGAAAACATACATAGCAAGAGGATCTCTATTTCGTTCTACAATACCCATTGCCTCCTCTACATTGCTATAACCTACAATCGGTAGTATGGGACCAAATATCTCTTCTGTCATTATCGGTTTGTCTAAATCAATTACCTCAATTAATGTTAGGTCAATATGTTGTGATTCTTTGTCATGCCCACCACCATATAATATTCTGCCATCTTTTAAGAAACCAACTAGTCTTTCATAATTATTCTCATTAATAATATGGCCAAAATCTTCATTATCCTTGTACTCATGGTTATAGAACTCTTCTGCAATAACCTCGAACCTGTTGTAGAAGCTCTCCTTGATGTCTTCATGAACTAATAAGTAGTCAGGAGCTACACATGTCTGACCTGCATTAGTAGCCTTACCAAATATGATTCGTCTAATAGCTACATCTATATTGGTATTCTTATCTACTATACAGGGACTTTTCCCACCAAGCTCAAGTATTACAGGTGTTAGGTGTTTGGCCGCCTTCTCCATAATAATTCGACCAACCTTCGGGCTTCCTGTAAACAGAATTTTATCAAATCTCTCTTCTAACAGTTCTGTTGTCTCCTCAACGCCACCTTGAACAACACTTATGTAATTGTCTTCAAAGGCTTCGGTTAAAACCATCTCTATTACCACAGACGTTGCAGCTGATATCTCAGAAGGTTTTATGACTACACAATTGCCTCCTGCTATGGCCGCTGCTATAGGTGACATGGCTAGTTGGAAAGGATAATTCCAAGGACTCATAATTAGGGTCACACCGTAAGGTTCTCTAATGGTATAGGACTTTGATGGTTTATTAAATGTATTGGTTGTCTTTTTCTTTTTTTCTTGAAAGTTTTTTGATATTCTTAATCAGGTAATTGATTTCAGTAGTAATCTGTCCTACTTCTATGGTTACAACTTCATGCATGGATTTACCTAAATCCTTATGGAGAGCTTTTGCAATCGTATCCTCATGTTTGATAATCACTGTCTTTAATTTCTTAAGGGCCTTAATCCTGTAATCAATATCCAGTGTTACACCTGTTCTAAAAAAACTCTCTATGATTTTGAAGTTGTTTAGTATATCTAGTTATTGTCATAACAGTTACCTCCTAGATAACATCACACTTATGTTATCTTTTTATTTGATTTAACCCCATTATAATAATAAGTCCATTAGCTTTCATTAACCTATGTTAAGAATCACTGATTATTTTACTTTTGATTCGACTAAGGCTTACAGGATTAATCCCAAGGTAAGTGGCAATATGTTTTTTGCTTAATACGTTTCTGTGCACCAGGATATTGTACTAAGAAGTTCTCATACCGTGTTTTGGCGTCCATTAGAAGAAAACTGGCTTCCCTTAGTTCTTTAAGATTATAGATATGTTCCGAATAATGCCTAGCCACTTTACCCCATCTGGTCTCAGTATTAATCTGCTTAACATAAGTCTCACTATCCACAACCAAGATATGGCAATCTTCTTCAGCAACAATCCCATATTCCGTAGGGCGATGATAAATTAAGGCCGCATAAGAACTGACAAAATCGTTCTCAAATGTAAAATGTTTGGTCACATCATCGCCATCTCTATGACCTTATATTTGAAGACTTTCTTCAGTTCATCTATAGTTGTGTTAATATCTGGATTGATTTGAGTGAGGATATCTTTAAGACTTATGTAATAATGATCTATATTCATTGCTATTCCCCTTTACTTTATATACTTACTTAACATTAACCTCTATCTCAGTTACATATCTAGGAGATGTTGTTTTATAGTAGCCGTACACATCAATTACATACTTCCCTTTTGACTCTGGAACAAAGACAGCCATACGTGTATTTTGCCCGTCATATAAATATGCTTCAATATCATAACCTTCAAACAAAGTCTTCAGTTCACTTTGCTCGTATACCTCACCAAGCATATCACCTTCGTATAGTACAATAGTCGTCCTTGTCTCACTGTCACCCTCCAATGGTTCAACTGACCACATTTCCTTATGAAGTTCATCAATATCTTCTGGAACCTCCAGTACTAATGGTATAGGTTCACCAACAGTTAGTTTATCTGAAAGAACTATAATATCACCAGATAGGTCAGTCTTTTTCAAAAACAACTCTGAATCGTTCAGGCTTACAAGTGCAGTACATGATACAAATGCAAATATGACAAGTCCAACAACCACTAGTAAGGTGACTAAGCCTCCTATAATCATTAGAACTATTGCTATTGGTTTCTTCTTCATATACGCTCCTCACCTAACAATTCTTAATTACTTTCTCAATCCTTTTAGCCCCAGCTTTTGATACACGTTCCTTAAGTGATTCAAGCAATGCAATAAAGGCCGCTTTATCCTCTTGTCTAACAATAGCAGCCAAAGCTTCCGCACGTTTAGCCACATCAACTGGCCTTGTCTTCTTAAGTATATCAACTAATTCCTCATAAATAGCATCATAGATTTTGGCATCTCCACCAGCCATATTAATCATAGCATAGACACCATGAATATTTGTAATCAACGATCCGGTTTCTATTTTATTGCGTATCAGTGCTATGTGTTTATAGACTTGATCTGGTTCTACCTTAGCAACAGAAGCAATCCCTATCATAGCTCCCCATACCATACGGTTGTTCTTAGAATGTAGTAATTCTATTAATTGATCAAAATATGGAACAATGAGCTCTGGCTTTATATAGCTGGCTTCATAGAGTACCTTGAGGCAATCACTGGCCAGTGACTTGTTTTTGTCGTTCAGATAAGAGGCCATTTCATTTAGACCCTCTACATTATCTTTCATTGCCAATTCTTTGGCCAATTCTTGATTTGGTACTTCATCTCTTCTGCCTAAATGATAGGCGGTTTTTTCTATATATGACATTGGTGCTCCCTTCCTTCGCATACATATTTCGGTGCAATAATCCAATGATATCATTGAGTAAAAATAGTGTCAATCACCTAAGCGGACATATAAGATTCGAGTCTTTCACAGATGCCATAGACTTGACAAATTGGGCAAAAGCGTATATAATACTTATATACAGATTATAAACACTATTAACAGTGGGAGATGACTTATGAAACTATTGATTGCCAATTCATCCAATATACCCATATATGAGCAATTGGAGACTCAGCTTAGACATCTGATTCTAGAGGAAGAGCTTAGTTCAGAGGAGAAGCTACCTTCGATTCGGTCTTTGGCTAGAAGTTTAGGCATCAGTGTTATCACTGTCAAGCGGGCTTATGATGACCTTGAAGCCGAAGGCTATCTCTACACCATTGGTGGTAAAGGTTCCTATGTCTGTGGTCAAACCATAGAACGGCTTAAGGAAAAGAAATTACAGCTCCTAGAAGAAGAACTAGAAACAACCTTGCAGAAGATGAAAGACATGGGTGTCAAACTAAGCAGCATCAATACAACCGTTTCACTTTTATGGGAAGAAGGCGAATAGATTGGATGCCATTACCATTCATCAATTAAGTAAATCTTTTAAACATTTTGAACTTAAGGACATTAGCTTCAGTTTGCCAAAAGGCTACATCATGGGACTAATTGGTGCCAACGGTGCCGGCAAAACCACTATCATTAAGCTATTAATGGGCCTTTACATCAAGAACGACGGAGAAATGACTGTACTTGGCAAAGACCCCTTCAAAGACGGCAAAGAGATTCATAATAAGATTGGCTTCATATTCGATGACCCAAAATATTATGATTTTAAGATTAAGAAGATTATCAAAATCATCCGCCCCTTTTACAAGCAATGGGACGATGATTTATTCAAACACTACCTAGATCGTTTTGACTTGAATGAGTCACTACGTTTCAAAACATTGTCCAGAGGCATGAAGCTCAAGTTCGCACTAGCTATTGCTCTGTCTCATCATGCTGAACTTCTGATACTTGATGAGCCTACATCCGGTTTAGACCCTGTCTTTCGTATTCAATTTCTAAGTATTTTGCAAGAACTTATAGAAGACGGCAAACGTTCCATCTTGTTCTCCTCTCATATTACCAGTGATATAGAGAAGATAGCCGACTACATCACCTATATTCAAAAAGGCCAGCTGATTTTTTCAGACAACCGCAACAACATCATGAACCAGTATTTGCTAATACACGGAACCGACAATGAGATTCCAGAAACCATTAAGTCCATTATGATTGATGGTCAAGTGAACCCTTACAACTACGAAGCGCTTATACCAAGAGATCATAAGATAGATAAAATATGGCAACAAGAAGAAGCGCCAACCTTAGACCAGATTATGTTCTATTTTGAAAAGAGTGATGACCATGTTTAAGCTCATTAAAAAAAGATTTTTTTTGCCTACTCATATGTTCTGATTTTCCAACTGGTTATTATTATTGCCTTCATGACCTTTAGTTTTTTCTATGACAACAATGGTACTATGATTATGGTCATATTAATGCTCTACCCTATGGTACTGCCAACGGTCTTACTACTTAATGACACGACTTATGCAACTCTATGTTGTTCTCTACCAGTTAGTAGGACTGATTATGTTATGGGCAAATATTTGGGTGGTTTCCTTTTCGCACTAATCCTTATTAGTATAGCTATGTCCTATGGTTATATAATCACCGAATATGTGGTGGCCACCCCCATTCCCTTTGGACAGCTCTATTCACTACAAGGTCTTAGTTTTCTCATGTTGCCCCTGGTTCTCCTTAACAGTCTGACTTTTCCTATATATTTTACTTTCACAAAAGAAAAAGGCGGCATAATGCTCATAGGCTTATTTATCGTCTTTTTGCTCACATTAATCATTGGACTGGTTTATGCTGAGAAAACACTTGCGCCGGGTATCTACTATAGCAAGAACTACATATTCCCTGTTCTTATGGGTCGGCTAGAAGCCTACATACTCAGAATTGGACGACAAACCTTTACCCTTCAACTGTTTGGAACAGCCATCGGCCTGTTATGCGCTTCCATAACAGCCTCCCTCTACATCATTCACCACAAAGATATTGGAGGTGCATCATGAAAGCATTGATACTTAGAGATCTTAGAGCTTACAAAGTCGTATATATCCTACTGATGATTGTCATGATACTCTATTCATACCTGAACATTAGGTTTGGTTCAGTCGACGGTATTATCGGCTTTCAACTCATTATGATGCCTTCTTTTGCAGGCATGATTCTCTTTATTGCAGATGACGAACTCATCCCCCTATTTGCGTCTCTACCAGTAACACGCAAACATTTAGTGCTTAGCAAGTACCTGTCAACCTATATCATAGCCATTATTCTTATAGGCTTCACCTATCTCATCATCTGGTACTTAGGTATGGACTATCCTGACGCACAAAAAGACCTTGGACGACTGTTGTCAACCCAAGGCCTGCTCTTCTCATTTATTCCCATCACACTGATTGTCAGTGTCTGTTACCCATTCCTGTTTAGGTATGGTCTTAAGATTGCTGTTAGAATCTTAATGGCAAGCTTTGCCGTCTTATACGGCATTGGCATGATGGTCCTTGAAAGGATGGTTCAAGCCAATCTACTAGTACCAAGACGCGGCGTCTTCATAGCTGCCATGACTTTGTTTAACCATTTGGAATATACTATGACACCTTTGTTGCTATATAGTATGTCGATTACAGCTCTCATACTACTACTTGCTGTTTCAGTGTGCCTTTCATTGAAATGGTTTGGTGTGAAGGATATTTGATAAACTTATACCCTATACATTCTATCTACAACGACATCCTTACTTCTAAATTCTGGCGTAACTTTATAACCCTCTAATTTACCATCTATGACTTTACCTTCTACAATGGTTTCCTTGGATAAGTGTATCTTAAAATCAACATCCCAGTACTTGGGCCAGGCAGGTAGAAGATAGATTTTATCACCTTTTTCCTGTGCAATCATATATTGTAGGGCCAATACTCCAACACCAAAATGATCAAAATCCGGACATGAATCTGGATTTTCCTTGCCATATAGAGGAAAACGACACATATCACTTGCATTTCTAAACCTAAGCTCCAGACCTTCAGCCGCCTTCTTTGCCTCTCCAGCAAGGGCCCACCATACTTGATCTTGTCCCCAGCAAGCATAATCAAAACTGTTCTTATGTAGACGATGTTCCATTGTTTTGCTTAGTAATGCTTCACTGCCATTTACTTTACCAACCAATTTAAATGGAAAAGCCGCATATAATTCACCATTCTCCATATTCCTTAGTTTACTATATGATTTTGCTGGTGCTATCACATCTGTGCCATCAATACTACGTAATGATATCTCAGGTATTTCCTTCAGAAATCTCCTATAACTCCTCAAGTCATCCACTAAACCACAGTCCATATCAATAAGTTCTTCTAAGCAATACCTAAGACCCGCTACATCCGGTGTTGGGTTCTGAGCTTTCCAGAATGTCTCAAGTACCATACCTGGGTCTATACTGAGTTGTTGATGCTCATCCCTACCATAATGTAAGTCAAAGAATAACAGGACTTCTCTAGCAAATGGCAGCAAGACATTGTTCTTAAATTCTAAATCATTGCTAAACTTAACAAACTCAATCATCATAGCCACAGTCTCAAGACCTGATGTGAAGTAATAATCATGATACCAATTACCTTCTTGACCCGGTTGACCTTTTGGTGGTTTGCACGTATCTTCATTGTCTCTCTCAAGACCAGTCACTTCAATATTTTCTCTAAAGTATGCCCCTTCATGCCCAAACCATTTGCTTGTTACTTCTTTTCTAATTGGCAATATCCTATTGTAATGGTTAAAAAATGGTGCCATTAAGTCTAAATCACCACTCATAAGTAATGGCCAGTACATGAGACGTTGATTCTGGAATGTATAGCGCCTCCCCCATAACCTATCATCTACATGGGTCATATATGAACCATCACCATTATCTTTTAGCCCAAATCTTTTTTTTCATTTAATTCGTTATCATGACTGACTTTTAGGGGTTGGGTAAAGAGCCCACCATTAAACTTAACTTGATAGGACCCTCTACTTTGACTAGCCATCATATAGCGGAAGAAATAGTAACTCTGGCTGATAATTGCACCACTATCCCCACTAACTCTCTTATTATCCACCACTTGTGAAGTAATAAGACCTCGTTTATCATTATTCAAACGGTTATCTTGAATCTGTATTTTGCTGCGACACCAAAAATCATTCCACCAAGTCTGATGGTCATACCATGCTTTTTCATAATCTTTTGGAGATGCTTTGGCAATAGCTTTAATTTCCTCTAACCAGTCTGTCACCGCCTTATGTTTCCCACAATGACTATGAATTTTTACCTTCATTTCAGTTTGAGTGCCTACTAATTGGCCATTTTCTAATCTCAACGCATCCGATTCAATTAAGTTACCAAAGGTATTGTATTTAAATGGGTCTTCAATACAGTCCCTCGTATCTTCAACATCATAGTAATCTAAGTCTTCAGAATATACACTATGATTTCCAACGTGATAGCACCAGATTATGGCATCTTTATCATTGATAAATATATCCTGAACTGTTTCCTGACTCGGTTTACGAACACCATAATTATAACTACATCCATCATAACGTTTAATTGCTTCTGATTTTACAGTGACTTCATACTTCTTATCTCCTTTGATATCTATATGATAGGTTGGATGATTGGCATCCGCCCATACATCTATCTGAATGGATTTTGTCTTAATCTTAATTGACCCAGTCTCAAAATCAAGTTCCTGAGTAAATTCTACGTCATCTGTAAAAGGATTTGGATTTATCCTTATTTTGACAAGACCAGTTTTAAGCAAATCTCCTTGATAATTGAAGGCATCACTTTTTGAGAGTAATAAATTGACAGTGCCATCACCGAGAACATAAACACCTGCTGCTATATCGCCATTTCCTATTGGCATTTGTCCTGTTTCATCTTTTGATACTTCATTCCAAACTACATTATATTGATTCATATTATATGACCTAAATTGGCCGCCCTTTCATCTAATATATTAACTTACTTATCCTATTGATTCACCAGAATTTTATATTAGCATGAATGATGCTTTTCACCAATCAGAAGGTGACTCTTGGCAACCTTTTAGTGACTCTTGGCAACCATGTTGCGATTCATTCAACCGGACGCTTCATAGCCTTATCAGCAGCACTAGCATTTTCTCTAGCTTTTTCCTTGTCCTTAGCCATTTCTTCAACACTCTTAACTTCAAGTCTTGCTGCACCTTTATACCCTTCATTTACAGGCAATAATGGTCCTTCTTCCAGCCTTTTCTTTGCTTCTTCAATACCTTGCCTATATTGTGGCAACCATCTTTCACCTTCCACAAGCATTTCATCCACCATTTGCCAAATCTCTGGTGGGTTACACACAGCCCCAACCAATGGTCCATCATCATAGCTTGCTTGAGAAGTGTTACATCACCATTGATTGCAGCTTCAACCGACATACGTTGAACGGATATACTACTATTACATACCGCTGCACAACCTAGTGGTAGATCTCCAACTTTGGGTATGTTTACACCATTGGCATCCACATAACCTGGTACTTCAACGATTGCATCATCAGGAAGATTGGTTATAGTGCCATTATTAACCACATTAAAATGACCTCTGTATACCTTGCCTGTTTCCAGACCCTCTATGATGTATGACCCGTGTTCTTGGCCTCTCTTGTCATAAATATAATCCTTAGGATCTTCTTTCATCCAATTAGGAAAATCTTCCATAAACCATTCTCTACCTTCAGTACAGACTCTTAGATAACCACCGGTCTCACCATTGATCCATGTGCCCATATCAATCCATTCCTTGATTTCTTCAGAACGTTTTCTATACCAAGGGACATATTCACTTAAGTGACCATTGGATTCAGTGCTGTAATAACCAAACCTTTCAAGCATATCAATTCTGACTTTCTCTGCCTTACTGTATTCTGGATGATTTCTAAAAGCATCTAGAAGTAATCCTGTCATATCCTTACCTTTATGTTTCACCTGAACATACCAAGTCTGATGATTAATACCAGCACAGATAATGTCAACTTCTGATACTTCAAGGTTCAGAACCTCTGAGATTTGTCTATGGCCTCCCTGTACGCCATGACACAAGCCAATCGTATTGACGCCACCATATTCATTACATGCCCAGGTAATCATAGCGTTGGGATTAGCATAATTTAGCATTAGGCAATCCTTTGCAGCTACCTCTTTGATATCCTTACAAAACTCCAGCATTGCTGCAATCCCTCTTTGTCCATACATAACGCCACCAGCACATAAAGTATCTCCAACACACTGGTCTACACCATACTTAAGTGGAATCTCAACATCACTTTTGAAGGCTTCAAGGCCACCGATTCTGACAACATTAATGACATATTTGGCATCCACAAGGGCTTCTCTGCGATTGGTTGTTGCTTGAATCTTGATACCTAAGTTATTATGGTCAATATCTCTTTGGCACAAGCTTGTGACCATCTCTAAGTTCTTCTCATTGATATCTGTAAAAGAAACACTGACATCCTCAAACCCAGGAACCGAAAGCAAATCCGTTAACAATCCCCTTGTAAATCCTATACTTCCAGCACCTATAAATGTTACTTTAAATGACATAATAATGACCTCCTCTTTAAGATACTTTTAGTATACTTAGTCAGGAGGTCATAGGTTATAAATATCCTTACTACATGCTTATATAAGGGAAACTATTCTGATATAGTGAATTTAGTTCGATACGCTGATGGACTCATACCGTAATGAACCTTAAATAATTTGGTCAAGTACTGCCTACTGTTAATCCCTGTATAATCACAGATTTCCATAAGGCTTAGCTGGGTATTTTCTAAAAGCATTTTTGCCTTTTCCATTCTAACACTATTGATATAGGCCACCAGTGTCTCACCAGTATAATCTTTGAAAAGTCTTTGTAGATAGTTTTCATTAATAGACAATCCACCAGCTATTTTATGAATGTGAATCGATTCATCATAATGGCTCAGGATGTAATCTTTAGCCGCTGTCACATAATGATGACCTGCTTTGATTTCACTACGCCCATCATTTGTCATTTTCCATACACGTGCGATATAGACAAGTAGTTCAAAATACAAAGTTGATACCATTAGAGTATTGGTGCCTCTGTCATGCTCTCTTATAAGTCGTGTTAGGGTATATTGTAAGTCTATGACATCTTTGAGAACGATGTATGATTGACCTTCATCAATGAATCCTTTCAAATCCTCATCAAAATCAATCATCTGTCTTAGACTAATATGCCCTGATTCCATAGGTTTGAACATAAATTCTATATTGAGCATTCGACATGATGTATCCTTTTCAACAATAAGTCTGTGCTCAACACCGCCATCAATAAGTATAAAATCACCCTTCTTCAGGTGAATCTCTTCGTCTCCAACTTCGACAATACATTGATTCTTAAGGACATACATAATCTCAATTGCCTGGTGCTTATGCAGATAAGGCATCTGAAAACCATGCCACGTTTTATAGTAGTAAGCTCTTGCGTGAGGTTCATAATCGCCAAGAACCCACTTCTTGTCATATAAACTTATATTATTCATAAGAATCTACCAGCCAATCCCTCAACATATCATAGACAATAGCTTCAATCTCTTTCGCCACAACCAATGCACGTCCTTCTTTAATGCCTATATCTGTCCCAACTTTTATAATATCCTTGATTGTAGGAGTTCGACCATTACCATTGATTGTTGTTGCGTGTTCTCCACCAATAGAATGGCTATAAGTCAAATCGTAGGCAGGTGATAAATGCCATGATTTTGTCTGATGGTTATATAGATAAGAGAAATTTTTTGAATGATCATCGCGATTGTGTGCAAAGACATTGAAACACATCAATCGGTACATCTTGTCTACTTCTGAATAATCCTTTGTCAGCTCAAGGGTCAACTTCATCAATGTATGATAATCCAGATTGGGGATTCTATGAGTCACCTCCAATAATGCACTTACAGACATCATATGCACCTTATTCTTGCCATTGACACCCGATAACCTATCAAATCGTTTAGTGCCAAAATAACCTGGACATAACTTAGACTCAAACAATTGCGTTTCTTCCATGAGAATTCCGCAAGCCTTTGCACACTCACTATACTTATATTCCATGATTCCTATATCAGCATCATCTATTGATGATGCAAACTTAATTATCCAATCCTCTCCATCGACTTTGGTAAGAATCTTCGGTCTAGCACCGCCAGATGAACCTCCTAGAAGCATAAGTCTATCCAAATCCTCAGTCTCATTGTTTTCAAGCAATTGCTTACATTCCGATGCAATCGTATCATAATCAAAGGTAGATACCTGCTCATTAACAACTGTCGAGATGGGCTCATAAGTTAATGCCCCCATTCCTGAATCTCCAACAATTGACAATCTATCCATGGCCATAATAGTACGTGAGTCCACGTTCTTAGTAGCTAGCTGACGATCCACCAACAAACGTCCCCACCCATCTGGCAAACTATCTGCAAACACACCAAACAGACCTTCAAATGGATCTATCTCAGGTACGAACACCTTCTTAACCAAAGGTAATGAAAATGGGCTAATCGAATAACCTTCAATTAGCCACTGGTCGTCATATTCAAATGCAGCCAAACGATTCTGATATAGCGCCATCGTACCTACGGTTTCACCATGCATTTTTACTTTAAGTGTTCTAATCCTGTCCATCGATTACCTCCTGTATTGAAGTCAATGGTGGTTCTGTAAAGAGCTTATTAAGCTCTTCACTACACTCAAGAGCAATGGTAACCTTAGTTAATGAGATTAATGATATCTCTCCTAGCCTTTCAAAACGTTTTATTGAACCTAGACTTACACCCGATTTCTCGCTTAACTCAGCTTGTGTTAATCCAGACTTCTTTCGACGTAGTTTGAGACGTTCCGCTATACCAGTATTGATTTCTTTTGGTGTTCTCTTATTAAGAAAAAACTTATTCATAGTTAATATATTATCCCAATAATGGTACAATGTCAAGTTATGGCTAATATATTAACCGCTAAGCGCTATGACAAAAAAGAAGTACAGAAAAAATCCTTGACGCTTCCTAATCATTGTCTCCTTCAACATAATCCATTACTGCTTGCTGCCCAGTATCTTTAATTCCAGCTATTTCAATTAATGTAATCGCCTGAGTAATTCTGCTGTGGTACTCAATAGTCAGTATGTCCTTGCTTGCATTCAGCTTTGCAGTACCTACAAGCTTTGCGCCATTTATTTTTATTTCATCAAATACCGCCGCACGCTCAGGAAATACTATTGGACCACTGAAGGTTATTACAATCTTTGTGTCATTGGACGTATCCACACTAATCACCTGTACCTCATCCACTGCTTCTTCTGGTTCTGGCTTAGGTTCTGGCTTAGGTTCTGGCTTAGGTTCAGATTCGACTTCCGCCTTGATAACACCACTTATTTCAACCATAGATACAAGCTGTGTAAGTTTATTTTGATATTCAATGGTCAATACTTGTCCAGTAGAGTTCAATATAGCTGTTCCTACAACCTTAGCACCATTAACCTCAACTTCACCAATAACACCTACACGCTCTTCGAATTCAATAGATTCACTGAATAATATGACAAGTTTTCTGTCACTAGATGCATCTACACTCAGTACATTCAATTCCTTATCATCAATGGTATCTATAGATTTTCCATTAAACAAAATGACCAAAGTATCGTTTTTAATATCTGTTTCACTATCCACTTCTATTTCCGACTCTGCCTCAGCTTCTGATAACTCAAAATTATGTTCACGTGCTATTGCCTCCGTTACAACTTTTTTACTAACAAGTTCCTCAATAAGGGTTTTACCAGAACTCATACTTGTACTGGACAAGGCATTGAACATGACCTCTGCCGCCTGTTTTTTAGTGAATATTTTATCATCAATGCTTGTATCTTCAGATACCAATTTAGCACTAACGCCTAACTCTTGAGTTTTATTCCACGTCTCTTCCTTATCATATCCCAATGCCCTTAATTGAAATGCAATAAACTCCTTTTTAGACAGAGATTCTTCCGGACTAAACACACCTTCTTTTACACCTGTGGTTATACCTAATTGATAAGCAAGTGACGTCCAACCTTTTGACCACCCATTGACATCTGTAAAAGGGCATATCTCTGCAGCTTCATTTGCATCTTCTTGAGTATAGCCTAGGGCCTTAAGAATCATAGTGATGCCAACTTCTCTTGTTAGTTCGATACTCAAATCCTCTTCTGTTACATTCAAGAGCAAACCCATTTCATTCAATGTTTGGCTACTGCTATCAACCGAATCCACTGCTGCAAATACTGTTCCAAACATCATAAATACGCACAAAAATAATACGACTAACCTCTTCATTGTTGTTCCTCCTCATTCAAAATGGTCTTAAACCAATTTAGATTATCTATACGCCTCACACATATATTATATAATTCAGAACTATTCATCAATGGTTCATTGGGGCTTTTTTTTTGCTTCCCTATGTACCTAGATTTACTACACTTGAGATTACCTTCAATAACAACTTTATTCATTTATGGTTTAGATTTTGACATTACATTGTATTATACTTAAGATTAAGAGAAATAATAACTCCAGGAAGTAGGTGTCACAATGGCGATTACACACAGAAATTATACTAGTGAAAAAGGATTTACCGATGATTACAAGAGCATTTGGACCTTCATGCAATCACTCAGTCTTAATGATAAACATCCATTGAATTTCAGCTGGGTTCGTTGGGAATGGTGCAGGTCCCTTTCTTTTTTTTGATAAGGAGCCTGAACATCTAACACGTATATGGGAGGATGATGGGAAGCTCGTTGGTGTTGCATGTTATGAAACACGCCCTGGTGATGGATTTATTAGTTTAAAGAATGGCTATAATCATTTGTTGGAAGAAATGTTTGACTATGCTGTTGATCATTTCAAGAAGGACGATAAGATTAAGATAGCCATACCTGATAACGTAAGAGAGCTCCAACTAATAGCCACAAGGAAAGGCTTTATTCCTACCAACGACAGAGAAACTGATTCTATTTTAGATATCAGTCTTACAAATTTGGATTACGCTTTACCAGAAGGTTTTAGTACTGTAAGTCTTGATGAGCGTTATGATCTTGAGCAATATGCAAGTGTACTGTGGTACGGATTCAATCATGGCGAAGAGGGTCCAGTTCCCTTAGATGAAGAAGAACTAAAAAAAAGAGCCTATACCCTTAATGGCCCAAATAATGACTTACATCTAAAAAATTGCTGTTACCAATCCTGAGGGAGAGTTCGTTTCCTATGCTGGTTTTTGGTACAAGGAAGAGGATGATTATTGTACCCTAGAGCCATGTGCTACCCATCCTGACTACAGAAGAATGGGTTTAGGTAGAGCAGCTATATACGAAGGTATTTCGCGTTGTGCAAAGAGAGGCGCCAATAGATGTATGGTAGGTTCTAATCAGGACTTCTATTTTAGGATTGGCTTTGCACCATACCATATGCGGACTTATTGGATTAAAAAATAGTGTCAAATGGCTAAGCGGACTTGTCGGCTCCAGTAGAAAAATAATGCCACATCGGTTTAAATCGACGTGGCATTTCTCTATTCTCTCGTATGATGTCGTTTTGAACTTTCGCGTTCCATTCATATGTTGGGTTTTAAAAGTATACGACTGGTCATACCTATAAAGAATGGAATTAATTGAAAGATACATGGAAATTTTTTCTGTATCTTAATATCATAAAGGTCATTTATAGTTATCAACACACAGCACTACACATAGCATATATCGGTTATCTTCTGATAAAAACGTCTTTCACTTGAACGTATATCTCTTATTCTAGCTAACTGTTCATCAAAGTAATCTTTGCCAAAAAAATAGGATTTGGATTTTTAAGTCTTTCATCATCCATTGCAAATCCTTTTATCATATATTCTTTCAAAATCTTAGTTGCCCATACTCTAAAAAGGGTTGCTTTCTTACTATTCACCCTATACCCAACGGAAATAATTGCGTCTAGATTATAAAACTGTGTATTATATTTTTTTTCCATCACTAGCAGTATGTGCAATTTTTGCACATACTGAATCTTTTAACAATTCACCTTCACTAAATATATTTCTTAAATGTTTAGTGATCACTGATCTATCCACATCAAATAAGCTTGCCAGTTGAGCCTGCGACATCCAAATATCTTCATTCATTATAAATACATCTACTTTAACATTACCATTGCTGTCTTTATAAAGTAAAATCTCTTGAAATTCTTTTATTTCATCTTTTGACATTTTTCCACCCCTGATTCATATGCTAATCTTATGATTTACCTAAAACCAACTCTATTACATTTATTTCTTACATACTATTTTATCACAGAATCCGAACAGGAACAAACGTTCTTTTCCACCTTGTAAAGCAAGGAACTAGGAGCACTTTGCAGAATGCAAAGTTTAACTTCTAGGTAGCTTGCCCCCGCAACCGACCAACAAACTCCCGACGAAACCCTTCAGGCCCAATCACCTTCAAAATAGGTCCATAGGACATCAATGTTATAAGCAATTCAGTCTCTTCAAAATCATAATAATAGATCTTCACATTGCAAGTTCCCTTGTCATCATCATACTCAGCCCGGCGCTCATAGTTGGACAAGTGAACAAAACACCTGTCAAAGCCATTACGAATATTGGTCAGTTCAATCTCTACAGGCTCTACCACCTTATGACCTTGTATGTATTCCTCAAATCCTTCTGGAATCCTAGCCTCAGGTACCTGAGTAATCTTAACAATTCTAGCAAGGTTAAGACGGCTATAGTCAATCATCTGGCCTCTATCAACCCTTACAGCATTCAACCTGAACTTGTCATCCTTCAGAGTGTATTCAAGTCTATAAGGTGCAAAGTAGCCTTGACGCTTGCGACCATAGCGGTTCCTATATTCAACCTTCATCAGTGTGCCTTTTTTGAATACAACACAGAATTTGCCTAAAGACCAAACGATAGTTTGCATCTTCATAGTCATCCCCATCAGCAGCCTGACCTAAGTATCGATATGCATTAGCAGGGTACAAGGGCTCAATCCCCTCAAGGCTGTCCATAATCACCTGACGTTGACGGTCACCAAAGAAGAGACAACAACGCTTATCTTCCATCATGACTCTAAGCCACATCTTCTCAAGCAGCGTCAAATGTCTCTCTGGTTTATAGAAGACATTTGATTCATAACCACCGTCTTCTGACGCCCTAAGGAGTTGGTAATAATCAGAGGACGACTCTTCCACCAACTTAGGATAAAGGTGTAACAAGCTTTCATCGTAACCATCTTCCAGAATAACATCTTTGATAGAACCCTCACTAATAGGCCCATTAGCACTCATAGTCAGTAACCTATAGAGGATATGGTAGTATTTTCCGTAGATTTCATTAAATAACATGGTCAACCTCCTCATACATGGCCAGCACAGTCTTTAGGTCATCATAGAATCTCTTTTGCACTATTCTATTAGAGCACTCCAAAGAAATAATACGTCCAGTGAATGTTCGAATCCAAGGCATCATTTCTGAGATATCTGTGGCCCTAATGGTGTATTCGTAGACATCTTGATCCACCCTAGTAACTGTCCCATGACGCCCTTCTCTTCTTAGACGTTCAACGATATAGTCTTCTTTGCCTTCAAGTACACGAATCTCCATTCTCAGAGTCTCAATAGGTTGTCCTTTATTAATGGACACACCCCAAGCCTTACTTAGGTGGTAATCAAGCATTGTATAGTGTTGTTCCATATCTGTTGCCACATCAAGGAGCTGGCAAGTAACAATCCTATCAAGTCGTACAGTATCATAGACACGCCCTTTGTACCTATAGATGGCAAGGTAACGTCTCCCACTGGCAATGTTGTTAAGGATGGTAAGAGGTAAGACTTTTATACGGATACTGCCTTTATCACTGCCACGGGTCTTCATATCTAATAAAACAATTCTATTTTCTCTAATGGCTTCAAACAAGGTCACCACCGTTTCTTCATCTAAGGCATGGGCTATGAATTGATGTCTAAAGGAGAATATCCCTCTTTTGTGGTCATCTAGGTATTGGTTTAAGATAAAGTGGCCAATCACCCCAACTGGCAAAGTGTTTTGAAAGTAGAGACAGCCAAGAATCATGTCCTGTTCCGTTCTCACTGGCCCTCTAATAAGGGTGTCTTCTATTAACTTATAAACACTTGACCTGCCTTCTTTCTTCTGATCAAATAAGCCAAGGTCCACATATTCATTTAATTTGTTCCGAATGGTCATCACATCTGGTATTCTTGGCCCATCATAGACAGATAGGTACTCCGTCATGATAATGTCTGAGATGTCATTAATGGACAGCCAAAAACCATCCATAAGAATATCTATAAGGATGAAGTGCAACATAATGTCATTTTTTGTAAAGGATTTGGACTGCCAGGATGCAAAAAGAGGGTTGTCCTCCATATCAATGGCCCCAGATGAGATGTATAAACGTTTCCCCTTGGTGGATTGTTCTCCAAGTATATAGCCAGGCAGGTAATTCTCTATACGCCGCCGTTCATTGTCATAGGTCCTTGCACTCTTAGCGGTGAAATCCCCACGTTGTTTGTAGCCATGTAATAAGAACTCTCTCAAATACTCACGAATCTTATCATAAGACTTAATCAGCTCATTGAATTTAGCCATATGTCCCTCCCCAGGTAGCCTAATTAACTTACTCCTAGGCAAATGATAGCACTCCCCCAAAATAGTGTCAACTGACCAGGCGGACTTGTCGGTATGAGTCTTCGCAACTTTTTTTTTAATGATGAAATATGGCCATGGTGGTAACCTTGTAGATGTCAGAAACGAACATACATCAAAACATATAACGAAAGGAGCGATGAACATGTTTGTACTATATGACAAGAACGAGAACAAGAAACCAATCAAGGTATGGTTAGAGAGTCAAAGCGACATAGAGGACGCTTGTCTAGAACAGGCAAACAATTTGTCAAAGCTGCCTTTCATCTATAAATGGGTGGCACTGATGCCAGATACCCATTTAGGTATGGGAATGCCAATCGGAGGCGTCATTGCCACCGAAGGTGTTATCATTCCTAACGCAGTAGGCGTTGATATTGGTTGCGGTATGTCCTTTGTCCAAACGGACATCGATGTAGCAACCATCAAAGAAACCATGACCGGTAACGGCACACTGGTTCAAGCCATCATTGGCGATATTCTGAGGAATATCCCTGTAGGCTTCTCTCATCAGAAGGAGGCACAAGCCTCCAACCTGCTTGATGAAGCCATGAACAACTTGGACAAATACGATGTAGAAAGCCTTCAACCTGAGATTGAAGCGGGTTACAAACAGCTTGGAACCCTAGGTGGTGGTAACCACTTCATCGAGTTACAAGAAGATGAAGATGGTAAGTTATGCATTATGCTCCACTCTGGTTCCCGTCACTTTGGACACAAAGTGTGCAGCCATTTCCATGCTGTAGCAAGAGAGCTGAACCAACAATGGTTTACATCTGTTCCAGATGAATACCGACTAGCCTTTCTACCTGTTGGTTCAGCAGAAGGCAAGTCTTACATCAACTGGATGAACCTTGCACTGGATTTTGCTTATGAGAACCGTGACCATATGATGAACAAAGTCATGGAGATTCTTGACCTATGGACTGAGAAACATCTCAATCTTAAAGCCAATTACTCCATGAAGGTCAATTGCCACCATAACTATGCTGCCATTGAGAATCATTATGGCAAGAATGTATGGGTACACCGTAAGGGTGCTATTAGAGTACGTGAAGGTGACCTTGGGATCATCCCAGGTGCCATGGGTTCCTACTCCTATATTGTTATAGGTAAGGGTAATCCAGAGTCTTTCCACTCTGCTTCTCATGGTGCTGGGCGTAAGATGTCCCGTAAGAAGGCTATGGAATCATTCTCTGTTGAGAATGTTGTCCTTGACTTACGTGAGCAGGAAGTCACGCTTGGTAAGCGTTCCAAGAAAGACATTCCTGAGGAATCACGCTTTGCTTATAAGGACATCGATACCGTTATTGGTAACGAACTTGACCTTATCACACCAATTAAGAAACTTAAGACTGTTGGTGTTGTTAAGGGTTAACAAAGGGTCTTACTTCTGAATGAGGACTTACCCGTCCCGTGGTGCCTAAGTTATACGAAGGGTATACCGAAAGAAGATCACATATAACTTGAAGTGTCGGAGGTTCGAATCCTCCATCGCCTGATAAGCGATTAACTCAGTGGTAGAGTATTCAAAGAGGCAGTCTAAAGAGACCGTGGGTTCGAGTCCCACACGCAACCTGTTAAGTTGCTCAAACCAAAGATGTTAATTCAGTATCTCCGTCTTATGGCTACTATAGTATAAGACAGCAGTCTAAGAGCCTGTGTTTGTGAGGATACCGGTTCATCAACCCTATAGCCAGAGTGAGACCACCTACTTCCGCTATATGGTCTGATGACCTCAATCACTAACCCGCACTTAAGTTGTGAGCTACTGGATTACTATCTTTAAACAAACATGAATGGGAGATAAACTTATGTTTATATTTATAAAAGACAACGAACGTGCACTATTATTCAAACAAGGTAATTATATGAAGGTACTTATGCCAGGTAAACACTTCATCTCTACTTTAACAGGTTATAGCGCTGTTAATATGGATATGTTAATGCCTTTTAGAGTAAAAGACATGGACCTAGATTTATTTCTAGTTGATGAGACTTTAACAGGCGAGCTATCTGTAATAGATATCAAGGATGACGAGCTTGCTATCCACTATGTGGATGGTCGCTATGAAGGCATTCTTGAAACAGGCAAATATGCCTTTTGGAATGTTCTTAAGGAACATACCTTTAAGACTATTAACCTAGAAGACCCAGAGCTTGATGTGGCTCTTATTAACCTTATGCCTAAGATGAGAGACCAGCATAACGGTATTACAAGCTTATCTGTTGAGAATTATGAGAAGGCCCTGCTCTTCTATGACAATACTCTTGAGAAGACTTTAGAACCAGGTGTCTACTACTACTGGAACAGACTAAGGAAAGTCACTGCTCAGAAGGTAGACATGAGGCAGCAACAGATAGATATGACTGGTCAAGAGATTATGTCTAAGGACAAAGTTACACTTAGGCTTAACTTCACTTGTCAGTATCGTATTGTTGATGTTGCCAAGGTTGCTCTTGAGATTAAGGACTACAAGTCACAGTTATATATACTATTGCAGTTAAACCTGAGAGAGTATGTTGGTTCATTAAAGCTTGATGACTTGCTCAAAATGAAAGAGGACATAGCAGGCTATGTCCTTGGTAAGCTCAAAGAGTACGAGCAAGATTATGGGATTGAGTTTGTGCAAGTTGGTGTCAAAGACATTATCTTGCCAGGCGAGATCAAGGATATCTTGAATACTGTTCTTATTGCTGAGAAGAAGGCTGAAGCCAATGTTATCACTAGACGTGAAGAAGTTGCTTCCACCCGTTCTTTGCTCAATACCGCCAAGTTACTTGACGAGAACGCTACACTACTTCGTCTCAAGGAACTTGAGTATATGGAGCGTGTCTGCGAACGTGTTGGCCACATCTCTGTATCTGGTGGCGGGAATGTTCTTGAACAGTTGCGTGAGATGTTTGGGTAAAGATATAAGGAACCTACTATTATATATTACTTAGTAGGTTCCTTAATTATATCATTGCACAATCATTGATTACTTATTCTGTCACCTCACCAGAATTACTAATTTTTTCACTATTAAATTAGGATATGCTTCATCCGAGTTCAATAAACTGGACAGTTTTTATATCTATCTTTTCGGATATAGTCTCTTCTCTCAATTTCATCTTTATACACATCGTCAGAACTAATAACTTCAGAGCCTAAATGGTAGAATACTGATTCAACTTCTGCGATACTAAACACTCTCAACTTTTATAGTTCCCAAATTAGTATCATCTTTAAACATCACTATATGTGTTTACAACTTCTTTAAATGTTTGTGAAGGGTTCTCAATCCCTCATAATGTGGACACCATACTAATTCGCTAGATATTCCATAAAATGATACTATCATCATAACGTTTGCTAATTACTTCTTCTATAGTTTACTATTATCTGGTTGTAATGATTAATATTAATATTGAGACCTTCTTTAGGGCAGCTTTTACCCCCTCACCACCTGATACTTTTCAAAAGTATACTATTTATTTGAATAAGTATTCAATACTTCTCTTGCACTCTCAATATCATCTTCATATATATGAGCTGAAAAAACAACCAGCTCAATATTTCCACATTCTATATTTAGACGATCTGATATATTTTGTTGTATATTTTTCAACGCTAATATATTACCAGGTTGACTTGAGAAAATATTTTGACTTCTATATACTACGTTCATTATTAACTTATTATCTCTAATTTTAAAATCTAATAACGAAAGACAAGTCAACCTATCTTCTCCCGGCACGTGTAAAGAGATTGTTGCTGATTTACTTTCAATTTTACATTCTAGCTTTTTAATTACCCATTCAATTTGGTCTATATTGTTATTATTGTATAAGTAACTACCATAATCAATTTTATAGTCACCAACTAAGCCACAAGTTGAATACTTTTTTTTGCATTAACTCAATTCGATTAGCATCTGCTAAGTTTTTTAGAATAGCGTCCTCATGAACTGCATTTTTTATGGAATAATATAAATTACAAATTTCCAGTATTTTTTTATCTTCATCATAGAACATATTACCATCACTTAAAAGTAGATTAATTGAGTTCAACCATGCTTCACCCAAACTTTCAACTTCTATGTATTTCATACAGGCTCACCTCTTAAAATTTTTGGTATCTCATTAAATTTATTAGCAATTTCGTGTTTCCTCATTATATCATCATAAAGCTCTCTCTTAGCTTCTGAAAAACGTAACTCACCATCAACAGCACTGGTCTGTTTTGTTTGCAGACAGGCAATACAGGCTAAATAAGTATCTCTAAACTTAAACCACTCGGTTGATGTTCTAATTCTTTTAACAACTTCAGGATCCAGTACAATATCCTGTCCTGCAATTTCTTCAAGATACAAATAGAAATAATTCCAATTAAAGATACTTCGTTTTTCAATTACAGGATGAAACTCTTGTATATAGTGAGTTTTAGCATTCATTTTTGAAAAGAGCAAACTGAGCCTTGTTTCAATAACTTTAAGCAATTTGTCTCTATAAAGTTTATTATCATCATCCACAAACGTTCTAGTTTCCAATTCCTTTAAAAAAGTATGTCTTGAAAAAATTTCCCCCCGCTCGACATGGTATTGCCACCTCTTAATAAAATCACCAATTACTTTTTGATCAAATAAGTATTTATTGTTGCCTGCCTTATCAATATAACTAATGTGCATCAATTGAGATAAGGATAAATTTAATAATCTTACTTGGCTGGTACTGAAGTTTGCATTGTTCATGATTATTTGATTCTCTAGGATGAGATCACCTATAATTAAATCTGCAAACGTATCTTTACCAACCTTTCCTCTTTTAAGCATAATACTCGTTTTATTTAACAAATCAATTACATCAGTATATGATTCTTCCATAAATGATTGTGTAAGAGAGATGACATCCATTTCGGAATAATTACTTGATTCATATTCTCTCTTTCGCATATTAATATACTTTTTTTTATAGTCTTTTTCAACATCAATTATGGACTCTGAAAATACAAAAAGAATTATATCATCTACTATAAAATCGCTACAGTCTTTCAAAATCTCTAGCACCATCTGATTCCGTATTGGGTCTGCACAGTGAAGGATTACCTTATCAAACAACAATAGCGATAGAAAAAATCTATTTTGAATGTTCTTACGTAGATTTCCATCCCTTATATTTGTTATTTTTTTGTACAACCTAATATTGTAATAATCGGATAACTGAAAAAAAAACACATCTTCCTGGCAACTTATCCACTCTTACTTTTTTATGCTTTATTATCTGTTTTTTCTTTGTTGGATAAACTCCATTAGTTTTTGTCCCATTCTCATCCATATTATTTTTTCTTTGCTCAAATAGTCTTTCTATTTCAACGATTATTTGAGTTTTTTTCTCCTCCCTCGTTAATTCTAAACCAGTTAACATTTCCCGAGATTTATCACAGTTTGCTGTGTTATATAATATAAAATATTCTTTTTCAATTTTATCTGCAAATACAATTAAAGCGTAAATTTTCAAAAATAGTTTTCTATGTTTTGTTCCAATAAGTATTAGTAAATCGCCTGAATTACTAATTGTATTCCAAATGCAATAATCATAGGCAAAATAAGGTGGTAATTTTTCATATGTGCTTAGCTCGACTCTTAAAGTACGTAATTCATCTAATATATTGTGAAGAATTTCTTTCTTTTTAACTTGCGAGTAGATTGTAGATATGATTAACTCAACTAGTAAAGCAAACATAAAACCTAGAAACGCACCAATAAATGTAACTGCAATGTCTACCTGTGCAATACTATCTGTAAATAAATTATAAAAAAAATTCTAGAAATTTTAATGGTTGCAAATATCTTTCCTCCTCAATGAAATATCAATATAATATATAACGAATTATATCATATAATACATATATCAACAATTTTATATTCATACAGATGAATGAATTTCATATACTAAACATTATTAAAATACATTATGATGTTTGGAGATTAAATAAATATGTTATATTTATAACTCAATCTTTTTAATCATCTCCATTTTATCATTAAAGAAACTCCTTATATGTAAAACAAGTTCTTCTTGTGAGGTCATTTTTTCTTCAACAGAGAGTTCAGAAAGATATTTCCCTGTTTTTTTGTCAATTTGAATTGAATTTAAGGTTTGGCCTGGTGAAGTAAATTTTGATCGCACCGAAGTTAATGTTGTAGCAAGTTCATATAATGTTGTATAAATATTTTTGCTATCAATTACAAATGTTAATGCTATCCTCCAATATGCTTCACTTATACCTCCATACAAATCTAATTCATTTGTATAATAATCCAACAACTCCGAATCACAAAGTTCTTCAGCATTTTTTGTGATTCTATTTACGAATGCACCTGGTTGTTTATCATTTGGGAAGTTCGCTATATGTAATCCAGAATCAATTGAAAAAGTTGGCATTTGTGATAATCTTTGATAACCGAGAGCTTTAATTATTGCATTTTCTTTTGGGCTATCTCCTTTTTCTTCAAGCTGAATCGAGATTCCGATATCATTGGGATATACTAAATCTATATCAATATCTTTTAATACTCTTTGCATATATTCAAATTTTGTTTTGTTCCATGTACCGAATAGTATTTTATACATTGCCCCAACCTTTATGTTATCAAGCGAAAAGTTTTAACTCCTCAAACTCTTATAAAGCATTATAACTTTTCACTTCTATTTGCCAATATAGTATTTCTAGAAATATGCATAATTGGTAATATACATTATAAAGACTTGTCTGCTATTACTCAATATTTACTAGAAGCAAATATATCGCAAATGCATACCTCTACAAGTTTTTTATTAACATTTAAATTGTCCTTTATCAACCCGAAATCTACTATATCAATTACTCTTTAAATTAACAATAAGTATGAACTCGCACGACACTATCTGGGTATATTCTCATCTTCTAGATAGTACACTATTTGTGTGCAAGTTGCTCTTTTATAATAGATATCCATTCAATTTTATTACCATCGGATAATTCTCACATCAATACATAATTTTGAATAAATTACGTTAAATAATTTACTATCAATTATCTTTTCTTTGTAGCTAAAATTATATTCCAAAATACACCTGGATTATTAAATAAAATTTCTTTAATAGCCTCATAGTCATTCTTACACAACTCATCTATATGAGCTGCTTTATTTCTATAATTTTTTGTTATCAATTTCAAGTCCTTTACCAAGCCATTCATATCAATTAACCAGTTAGATTTTGGATACTCTGAAATAAAATCATAAAATGATTTGACAAGTGTACTAGTTTTTCTTCTAGATTTACTATTAATCACTGTTTCAAGAAAGTACATTATCGTACCTAATTCAGGTGGTTTTTTGTTTACTCTTACTCAAAAATTTTGCTATTCGACCCAAATCCATGTCTTTTAAGTCATCTGTCAAATCTAATTTGCTTGTATACTCCTTCAATGGAATCATTAATTTCTCTATTAGTTCATACTCAAGTGCCTTACAATACCCAATTATTACAGGTGACCAATCTAAAAGATATTCATCCCCTAATTTTGATGAGATGTAATCAGATGATGCAACAAACCTCAAAGAATTATTATGAAGTAAATTTGCTTTATTCTCTTTAATTGTAAGCTTCTGAATTTCTCTTCTAATCTCATCCTCAGAAACTAATGATTCTAACAGAGTTTCTAATGAAGCAATCCTAACTTCATTTTCTTCACTACCCACTTTTATTTCATATATTGAAAGTAATCGACCATAACATCCATTACATAATCTCTTGTTCCAATTATCATTGTATATTGTTATTAATTTGGCTTTTTTTTCCTGATTACATCTAAAACAAGAAAAGGCTATTGATTTATCAAATCTATATTGAGCTATTGGGCCTCTTTTAGGGTATACTTTTACAATATTCCCAGGTTCCTTACCTAACATGATATGCCTCCTATAATTGCATGAATACATTTGTAAATACCATATATCAGAACTTTATTTAGCAAGCTAATGTCGCTTTTAGTAATAGCTAATCTAGCCTCAAGATTCTCTACACTATATCATTTAGATCACTAAAACTATTCAAAATATAATCCGGAATAACGCCCTTAGCATTAATCTTATTCTCTTCTTCTCTTTTGATATCCTCATCTGACCAATGCGATACCTTTACTAAAACATCCCAGCAATCAGTGTCATACTTTGTACCATACTTTGCCCAAACCGATGTAATGTTTGCAGATTTCGCCATATAAATATCCTTTGACAAACTATCTCCAACATAACACGCTTCACACAGCTCAAACCCTTCTCTACCTACAATATCTACGAGAATACTTGCATCTGGTTTCGAAATATTCTCACTTAATTCAACATATCTATTTCTGCCTAAATATCTTGATTTATTATGATTCAATTCTAAATATTGCCTAGAAGTACTTTCGCATGAATATATTCTCGTAAATAATTTTTCGATTCCTAACTTTTTCAACCGAAAACATGCATTAATAGATGTAGCTTCAGTATATGCAATCAACGTAATCCCCCTCTTATGAATGTCACATAAAGTATCATGAACAGATGGGTATAATTTTAGATTTTTTTTTCGAATTGAATTGAACTTGTGTAGCGGTTCATCTAGCAGTTCTCTGTATTTATCGATTGTCTGATTTCCGTATACTTTTTTTACAGATGGTAACTCAAATACTGTATAAGTCTTTCTATAGACTTATATTTTTTATGAAGCGACTTAAATTCATCATATAATACATTAGGTGGAACATTTAACTGTACTGATAATGACTCCACCATACCTCGAAAGCTTTCAGAAAAAAAAACTCACCCAATCATATAATGTATTATCCAAATCAACTATAATGCACTTCACTAATCATCACTCTTTTCTATAATAACATCCCTGCTTGTACCACTCATTCCAGTTTTAGTATAATTTACATATTTTGCTTTAATTTCTTTTTCTTCAAAAGTTAAAAAACACAGTGAATTACTATAACTCGCTGTGTGTTCTTTAATTACTCCTGAGCTCCCTAAACTTAAAATCTGATATCCACCCGAATAATTTTTATCACCGATTTTATCATGCGCACCTTTTCTTTGAACTTTTGCATTATAGTCTGTATGCGTATGACCATGCAGCACTAGATCTATACCATACTTAATAATCCAGGTTGATAAACTTTCCGAATCTAATAATACGCTTATATTCGTATCTTCGTTTAATTCATAATCAAAAACATTATTTAGATTATGATGAAGTATTGCTATCTTATAAGGTCTAATCTTATTACTTTCATTGCAACCATCTTCAATTATCGGTTGCCAATCCATATTTTTTGAAATAGTACTTAATTGTAAATCACTGACATATCCGTAACCTTGAAATTCTTTTGCTACCTGTTGAAGTGTGACACTGTTAATTGAAATGATTTCTATCGGCATTGATCTATCTAGTATGTACCTTCTTCCCATAGAAAATGGAGGTTGAGGTTTGTGTTCAAATAAGTCTGTATAAAACTGACGATAATTTTTATATTCTCGTAACACGGTTTGTTTTATCTTTAGCTTACCTCCAGTTCTGCGAACATCTCCACCAATGGCAAACTTAAAATCATGGTTTCCTGGACAAATGATTAGGTTCTCAGGTTTGAGAGACATTAGACTCAACAATGTCTCTAGAAAATCTTTAGCAGCTTTGAATTCCTTATTCTCTGCTTTATAAGAAAAGTCACCAGTTACTATTACACCAGCAAGTTTAATATTATTTTCGTTACAATAATCATAAATTGTGCTTGCCAAAGTACGTGAAAAATCATTATTTGACTTACTAAACTCATGATAATCTTTGGAAAAATGTAAATCCGAAAGCCATAAAAATGTACTTTCTTTACATGTCAAAAAATCTTCTGAAAATTGTTGAAAAATTGTATTTCTTCGTTCGTTTAGTAATATTTCATGAATCTTATCAGTATCATTTTTTTCTCTAATAAACCAAATAGTTCTCTCTTGGTTTTTTAACTCCTGCATTGATGAAATAATCTTATCATTAAAATCAACAAAATATTTTTCTCCCGCCTCAAAAAACAAAGGATTATGACAATACGAATAACCATTTAAAAATCTTCGTTCTGCAACTTCAGTATTCAGTTCAACCTCCTCAATATTGCTCATTTTCAGCCACATTAAAAACTTGTTATCTGAATAGTAGTCAGGGGTAAATGGGACCTCTGGAGATTTGATTCGTGTATGGCTCACTTCGAAATCTATTATAGTTGCCTTATATATTTTTAATTGTCCTGAGTCAAATAAAAACACCTCACTAATGTTGTCAAGAAACGAATTTTCAAACTTTTCCCCAGTTTTACTCCACCACCCCCCAATAAACATACCCATTGGCAGTAATAACAGCTTTATGTCGCTCTATAGTCTGCCCTGGCTCACAAGCAAGGTCTCTAAATCTAAGAATTAATTTTGTATACATAACTTTCTCCTTTTACTGATCCCGAAAACTTTTCCAACTGACAATCTATTTAGATCTAATAGCCCAACTCTTTTTCTGCAACCATGTCCTAATCAACAATCGTTCCATAAAGCACCTGATGAACTTCATTACCACACATCTTCTCAGCCTATCTCATCACTGTATCAAAAGCCTTACTCGCCTACTCTGATGTATACTTGTTCTTCTTAATCAGTCTATTAATGATCTTTCGCATTCTCGCTTGAGCGATTTTACGTACACTCCAATCAATAGTGATATTTCTTCGAGTAGCATCTGTCAACTCATCGGCAATCTTCTTAAGAGTTTCATCTTCCATATACTCTTTTACCACATCGTCTGCTTTCAATGCATCATAGAATGCAATTTCATCTTCTGACATCCCAGAAGCTAATTGGGCCTCTTTCATCTTTTTCAGTTCATGCGCCATTTTAATAAGTTCTCATGTAAGCTTAAGGAGCACGAGCGAGATTAAAGAAGTCTTAATCATTGTTCTTATAGCAGAGAAGACGGCTGAAGCCAATGTCATCACCAGACGTGAGAAGTTGCTTCTACCCGTTCTTTACTTAACACAGCCAAGTTAATTGACAAGAACACTATGTTACTTCGTTTCAAGGAACTTGAGTATATGGAGCGTGTCTGCAAACGAGTTGGTCACATCTCTGTATCTGGTGGTGGAAATGTTCTTGAGCAGTTGTGTGAGATGTTTGGGTGAAATACAGAGTTTCCAATCTAGATTTGGGAACTCTGTCAAACATAACTTAAGGAAGGCTAAGCATCACAACTATATATTTATAATCACAAATAATTTGTTTCATAAATAAATTCTACACTTCATAAACATATCCTCAATCCCTATTAACACTACTTACATGCTCAAACCTCTTAATAACATACTCTGGCAAACCAATAATAGGCATTCCTTTGAGCTCTCCTGGCTCAAGCTTATGAAGCCCTCCCGAATATAACCTTGTCTTATTTTCGATTACCTTTTCAGATGAGGTATTTATTGCATGTAGAATTTCTTCATACAATGAATTATTATCATGAAGCAGGTCCAATATCCATTCACGTGGATATAACAAGAAATAATTATTGAGAGCAACTGCTTTAGATTTATTGTACAAAAATCGTAAAGCAGGTAATCCTTCCTTTTCTCTCCCCATGTATGAGAATAAGTAAGGAGGTATTTCACGTTGTTCTTGTTTATACCACAATGGGCGACTTTTAACCAAGGTTCCTTCAATTACAGCCTTTCTTCCATTTTTAGATTGTTTTCCACTTTGCAAAAATTCATAAAATTCAGGATACTTAGTCAGAATTTCACTTTCTGGTAAGTCACAATCTATTAGAACTAATTGCTGTAATACATTTGGATATCCATCTTCATCTGCTTCAATAATATCCTCAGAAAGTGTTCTAATCTTTGGTACAATTGGTTTCAGAGCTATTTCAGGAATATCTAAATCATGTGCAACTGCTCTTTCCATTACAAAGAATGAATTTGCACCCGTAGCAATGCCCCTTTTGATTGTAAATACATCATCAAACTTAATGAAACCTTCTTCAGCTTGATATTCCTCTTTTTTGTGAACTGCATTATATATTGGTCTCATCCAATTACTGATATTATTAAGTAAATCCAACTTTGTCATATTCTTAGAATACTCTGGACTTGTAACCGATTCACCATATGTAAATAGAAAATCATCCGTGCTACAGGGCTTGTTTTCAAATACAATAATTGTTGAACTAACATCTGCATTATCAAAATGTGTATCAAGATTATAAATGTGAATTTGCTTTAATTCAACCTCGGATAGTAAGTATTCTTTTACTTGAACTCCATAATTAGTTTGAAGTACAGTGTTTGGAATAAACCACACTGAAATTCCTCCTTCACATAACCAATTTTTCAATAAAAAGAAGTGATATACAGATAAATCAGCTTTACCGTTTACTCTAATACCGGTTTTGTCATATACTAACTTTTGAATTTTCATTTTATATTCATCATTAATTGACTGTTCCTTTAAATAAGGCGGATTAGCCAACATCAAATTTCTACAACCACCCCAACTAATTTCTGGAGACATCACATCACCATTTACTATAGACAACCCTCTTTTACCACACTTCAGATATGTCTCAATCGCCATTTTTTTCTCATATTCAATACCAACAGATGACTTCAATTCTATCATGGGCTTCGACTTTTTATTCAATTCCTCTATTTCTTGCTCAAGCATAAGGAAGAGAATTCCAGTACCAACATGAGGTTCAGCAAAATGTATTTCATTCTGAGTGTGCTTTAAATACTTTAGACCCAACTTTGCAATATCCCTAGCATTGTCTGGCGTAGTGATATGATGAATGTCTTCTTTATCTTTATCTGATAATATTTCATCATTTGAGTAAGCACTACACGTCTCACTCAAATCAATGAATTTCGCACTAATGTATTTTGAATCTTCTAGTGATTTCAAATAATATGACTCAATTACATTGTCATCCTTAATTGAGCTCTTCAATTCATTAAGTAATTTTTTTTAACAAGCTCTAATTTAATATCATTATCATAATTAGTCTTAAAATCAGAATACTCTACATCTAAATATTTTGTAAATAACATGGGAGCATCAACCAACGTTTGACTTTTTTTTCTTTCTGCCAATTGTGTTTATAACTAACTTTCTACGTTCTTGGAATCTCAACATAAAATGCCATCTAAAATCATTAATTATATCAAATAGATTCTTAGCAAAACTATAGTCTTCGCCCTCATAAAGTGTTAAATGAAGACGGCTAGATGGATAGTTTGGTTTATACTGTAAGGAATCAATTTCTTTTGACTCACATCTTAAGTAAACAACATATTTTCCACTGGATTTCTCAAAATTAAATGTACCGGCTTCTACAATATTTATGGATGAAAAAGATCTTGTTTCCAACATTTTTCTATGTATTACCTCATTGCTAAAAGTGAACAAAGTTATATGTGGTAATGATTTACTCTTCGGATTACATATATACCGAATCAAAGCTAGGTAGCTTTCAATATCACTATCACCATTTAAGTATAGCGCATAATAATTCATCGAATCACCTCATATTAATATTCGTCAGTTTTCTCATGAAGCTCTGGATTTAACTCTGCTACTTTCCCCATAAAATGCTTAAGAACTAAATTATGAAATTTAGCAGCTTTACCAAATGCTAATTTCTTGTTATCAATGGTATCCCACCAATTTTCATCTTCATCCCTCAATTCCAGAAACCAAGAATACTCTGATTTTATTTTCTTAACAATACTCTTAAGTTCATTATTTTTTTCTGCAATTAAGTCCAATCTTTCAAATGGTGTCAATTTAATACAATTTATAGTATATTCTGGTGTAATTGACTCCTCATATAAGCAGGCAATCATTGAATAGCAAGTTATCAATCTAGCAAACTTTAATTTAAGGCGTTTCCAGTTCTTTTTATTTACACTATGACTATCTTTTCTTCCATACTCATAATTTACCGTAAGAGTGTTCCAATAACGTTTAATATCATTCATCATGAATAATGGATGGAAATTTTCACAATGAGATTTATAGTCTTTAAAATACTTCTTAATAATTATTGAATCAATCAATTCATCATATGCAGCTAAGTTATATAGTGGTTTGCTTTCTAATATCATAAGAAGTCTTGCTGTAAAACTATTATTAAAATCTTCCTCTCTTGATCCTATATCAAGAAGATTAGTATCAGATATAAACTCCCAATATATGCCACCTTTAGTTGGTTCCAAATAATTCAAGTCGCTACTTATATAATGAAGTTTTGAAAAAAAAGTTATATTTTTCAATATTTGTCGATAGAGGCCCTTCTCCACCCCTTTGCATTATGATAAAAAATAAGTCCAAATCAGAATTCGAAGCCATTTCTAATCTCCCAATTGAACCACATGCATAAACACAAACCTTATTATAAAACTTATCATCTTCTGAAAATTCATTTTTCAATCTTTCCTTAAGAATATTAATTCTAGAATTTGATTCAGTCTTTAGTTCATTAATTACAGTTTTCTCTAGTTGACTCATTATTTACTCCCTCTTTAAATTTTACTTATAGCCTTTTCCCAATACGAAATATTATCCTGCTGAATTTCTTTAAGTTCATTCTCATAATGAATAAGTTTTTTCCTTATCCAAAGTACCTGAAAGTGCATGAAAGATAAACTCATCTCTCATAACATTGAGCCTAATGTGTATTGAAATATTCCTCATCCAGTATTTCTCAAAATTAAAATACGAAGATAGACTTGTTATAAATGTTACAAGAGCACTAATGATTAGACCCATCACAACTTGTACATCAATATTAATAACAGTCTTTAGACCTAAAACAACTGTTCCCGACATTGATAGCGTTAGGATTGAAACCTTAATACTTTTTACAACTTTTCTATAACGTCTGTCTTTGTCTCTAAAGTAATCGTGTTGCTTTGAGATGAGGGAATATATATATTTCTCATCATTGCTCATGCCACCTAAAAACTCATCTAATTCAACTTTTTTCATGAATCCCCCTTATTACTTGCCAACATATTGATTTTACTATTTGCATAATATTATATCAAAAAAAAGATGAAAAAACTAGTAATGTACTTACTTATGGAAATTTCATTGTACAATATTTCATATTCTAACCTAACTAGAAAACTCATCAAAAGTATATGGCTTATCAGCTGATATATCTAACTAAATGGTTATAAAATATTGAAAAGCAGGTATACACATGGATAATACTCCACATCTATACCTGCCTTAATTATTTGCTAATCTATTTAATATATCTTACTGTGCCTCACGTTTCTCAAGCCCAGTAAACTTAAGCATCATTTCCATAGGACAAAATCCAGTTGTCCCAGATAGGAACAGCATAAGTCCAACAAAAGCTGTGAAATATAAGAAACCTTGTGATACGAATAATCCTAGTAATACACTTGCAAATACGAATGTACCTGCAATGACTCTTATTATAGAGCCTTTTCCGTTTATTAAATACATATTATATCCTCCGTTGCTATAATTATTAGATACACCAAAAACCTGTGGCACAGAGAATCAAGTATATTTCCGGATAAAAGTTTTCAGCAAAATATGCTTATCCTAAAGCACGGGAATCCTGCACATTTTGCTGAAAAAGTTCAAGGTAAATATCCTTTATTCTCTGGTCGTCTCTTCGAGCAGATATAGACTTTTCTTGAAACGTCTATTTGCTCTGCAGATACTCATCAATCCCAATGGCAGCATTGTGACCATCAGCGACGGCATTGACAATGTCTGGGCCTTTGATGATGTCGCCACCGGCGAAGAGCCAAGGGGCTCCGACGGCTTGGCCGTGGTCGTTGACGGTGACTTTGCCCCGGACTAGTTCGAGTTTGGACTCGATGTCTTCGGTGAAGTAGATGTGGTCTGACATTTGGCCGATGGATACGTAGATTTGGTTACCTGGGATGATTTGTACATCATCTTCATCAAATGATGGATTGAATCTTCCTTCATCGTCGAATACGGACAGGCATTTCTTAATCTTAAGTCCTGCGATTTGGCCGTCTTCTATGACAACTTCTACTGGTCCATTACCAAAGTAATATTTAAGGCCTTCTTCTTCACCTTCTTCGATTTCCTCGAGGTCGGCTGGAAGAATGTCGCGTGATTCTAGTGCTACCATGTGTACGTTACCTTGACTTGGACCAAAGACATCGCGTTGAAGTCTGATACAAGTACGGCCAACGTCAAAGGCAACATTACCTCCACCGATGACGATGATGTCTTCTTTAACATCTGGGCATTCTGCTTCTCCACGTTGGTAATCTTTGGTTTGCTTAAGTAACTTCATGGCAAATCTGATACCTTCATTATCCATACCTGGAATATTCAGAGGTCTGGAGTCTGGCATACCAGCGGATAAGAAGACCACGTCATGGCTGTCTTTTAGAGCATCCATTGTAATGTCTTCACCGATTCTGGTATTGACATGAATGTTAATACCGATCTTCTTAAGAACATCTGTATCTTTGTTCAGTCTGTCTTCTGGCAAACGGTATGCTGGGCCACCATATCTAGCAACACCACCGATTTGTGATGTTTGCTCATAGAGGTCAACATCATAACCAAGTGTTCTTAGATAGTAGGCACATGAGATACCTGCTGGACCAGCACCAACGATGGCTACTTTTCCCTCACCAGTTTTACTTACTGGACTTGTGATGACTTTCTCATAGACTTCGTCTGGTGAGTTGTCAACGATGTAACGCTTGAGCCAGCGAATGGCTACAGGTTCACCGCGGTGTCCTATTGAACAAACACCTTCACATTTGTGGGTACAGATAGAACCACATACACCTGGCAGTGGGTTTGTCTTGTACAGAAGCTCAAGACCTTCTTCAATATCATCACGCCATATGGCATCGATATATTCAGGAATGTTCATCTTCGCTGGACAAGTCTTAGTACAGATTTCACAGTTTACACAACGTGATGCTTCTATCTTCGCTTGTTCCTTAGAGTAACCACGTATGATTTCTATAAAGGAATCTTTTCTTGCTTCTGGTGTCTCAAGAACCATTTCTGCCCGCTCAAGGTCCAGAAGGTCTGACTCTTCTGTTTTCTCATAACCAAAGCCTGTGCCTTCATTATTGATACTCTCATCTGTTGGCATCAAGTAGAAGTCATCTGGGTTCTCTGAGTTATGTAAGTACTCTCTGGTCATATTCAGTGAACCAGTCGTACATATATCTACACATAGTGCACAGAAACAACAGCGACCATAATCAATGGTTGGTCGTTCTGGTTTAGATCCTGGTTCATCAGCAAGACCTGGTACAGGAATCATCTTAATGGCTTCTGTAGGGCATATCTCACTACAGGTACCACAACCGATACATTTCTCCTGTTCATTCACATGGAATCCACGTGAATTCTTAGGTCCTACTCTTGGTTTATCGAAAATATCTTCCATTGGCACAGTGACCGGCTTTTTGAAAGTATATTTCCAGGCTTTTAGTGGTGCAAAAAAGCTCACATCTGGTTTGAATTTCATCTTTCTTATCCTCCTTCGACTGTTAATTCCATTCTAAATGGAAGTTAACTTGTCTACTTAGGTGCTTTCACTATCTTCCTTATTTTCTGAAGTATAAGTCATAGGGTTCCCCTTCTTAATAAGAGAAGTGACTTATGCTTTAGAACTTTATTCATGATAGTGAAATCACCGATCAATTTCCGGTGAACATATCCCCATGGTATCAAACCATAGTGGCACGTCATCAATTCTGTTACCTGGTAAATATTTCTCAACGCCTAGCAATCCTTGTGGGAATGAAGCGCCTCTAACTGCAATTCTGTATGGATGAATATCTACACCATCCGATACCATATAATAGCCATACTCGCCACGACTTGACTCAACTGTCGAGTATACTTGGCCTGCTGGCACTTGCCACTTAAGGGCTGAACCACGTGAGACTCTCACGTTGACAGGACCTTCTGGCATTTTGTCAAAGCATTGACGAATAATTCGCATACTTTGGAAGACTTCCAAGTACTTAAGGTACATTCTTGTCCATGCGTCTGAGTAGGTTGATGTAGGTACATCAAATTCCACTTGGTCATAACGTGCATATGGTGTTACTTTACGAACATCTACTTCTTGTCCAGAACATGAACGAAGTCCAACACCTGTAACACCCATTTCCCAAGCCGCTTCTGCTGGAAGCATAAGCTGGTCTTTGATCCTAGCTTGAATAGTAGGGTTATCGTATAGAAGAGCCTTATACTCTGGCATACGACTTTCAATGTCTGCCAGTGTCTCAAGGATTTCTTCTTCAATACCTTCTGGTAGGTCTTTACGAACACCACCAGCAACAATATACATATGATAGATTCTGTGTCCTGTTATCTTCTCGAAGATATCCAGAAGTTTATCTCTATCTGCCTGTGCCCAGTACATCACTGTGTAGAGACCTGTTGGTCCACCACAACCACCTATGGACATAAGGTGAATGGAGATTCTAGCAAGTTCAAGGATAATCATCCTGATCCAGTGTGCTCTCTCAGGAACTTCTACGTTGGCCATTGTTTCAACACCCATGGCATAAGCCATTTCGTTAATGTCTGGCTCAACAACACAGATTCTAGGAATCAGACCAATGTTATTCATCCAAGTACGGTTCTCCATTGATTTTTCAAACCCACGGTGAAGCATTCCTGGTACCAATCTTGATTCTTTGACAATGTCACCTTCCACATACAAGTGAACAGATGTGTTACCATGCATACCTGGATGCTGTGGTCCGAGGAATAATTTAACTTGTTCCATTATCTGTCACCTCCTGCTTCTTTTGAAAAGTCTTTTTTATACTCTCGTTTGGCATACTTCTTATCTGAATACTCACGGGAGATAAAGTCTTTTCTAAGGGGTGGAATATCATCCCACATCTCAAGGAAAAGTTGTTTCATTGAATCAGGATTGCCTTCAAATACAACACCAAAGAACTCATGAACATCACGTTCATAGTACTTAGCCCCTGGATAAATATTGGTAACAGTTAAGAACTTAGGGTCATTACGGTCAATTCTTGTTCTCACTTGAATTCTCACACCGTTTTCCCAGTTCATAAGGATGTAGACCAATTGGAACTGGCCGTCTGCAATCCAGTCAACACAGGTTAACATGGACAGTTGGCGCCATCCTGTATTTCTAAGGTAAGTAAGGATACTGTGTACATCACCGTTTTCCATATCAAGTGATACTTGATTCTCTACTACGATATCAACGTTGGTCACATTGTAGCGTCCCTTAACCTCAGATAACATAGCTTCTAGTGCTTCATTACCTTTGATGCCATAAGGACTATTCGTGGAATTCGTCATGGATGAACACCTCCCCTACTGCGTCTTTTTGATTTTGTTTATACCATTCAAAGTTGGCGTGGTAATCTTTCCAACCTGTAGCTGAACCTTCTTCTATCATAGTAATCAAATCTTGGAAGCCATTCATTACCGCTTCAGGCTTAGGCATACATCCAGCGATGAACAAATCAACTGGTAAGTATTGGTCAAGCTGATTAATTACCGCGTGGGCATCGTGATAGATACCACCATTGATTGGACATGATCCAAATGCAACCAAGTACTTAGGGTCTGACATCTGCTCATAAGAGTAGATAACACGTCTAAGTGTCTTAAGGCTTAAGTAGCCAGTTACTAGGATAACATCAGCTTGTCTAGGTGTTGCCATTGGCCCCATACCCAGTCGTTCCATATCATACCTTGAAGTCATTGCTTGAGGTAACTCAATTGCACAACAACCTGTACAGTACATAAGCATCCAGATGGAATTGGCTCTGAAGTAATTACCAATATTGGTCCATTTAGCGTTTAGTTCCTCTTTTGTCATTGGGACAAAGTTGGTCTGCATAACAGACTTCATCTGATGGTTCACTTTCTCATTTGCTACAGCAGTGTCAACAGCTTCTTGCCATTCACCACTCTGTTGTTTTTTCTTAGACATCTACTTCACCCCCACTTTAAATATGACAGTCAATGCTGCTTGTACAAGGGCAAGGAGTATTGGCACCTTGAAATAAAACTTAAGGACTTGATCAATCTTGAATCGTCCTAAGACATTTGATATAAATGCCGTAATTGTGTAAACAATAAAGTATTTAAGGATCCAGTCAAATACTGTTACACCACCACCAAGGAATATGTTGACGAACAAACCAATTTCAATAAACATTGACAGTTCATGCATAATGAACAACATGCCCAGTTGTTTACCACCGTACTCAACCATAGGTCCAGAGGCAATCTCTTGTGGTGCGATGTAAGTATCAAAAGGTTTCTTACCAAGCATACCCATAAGGCATATGAAACCAACGACAAAACCTATTGGCATATTCACAGCATTCCAACCACTTGTTTGTTGAAGGGCTGCAAGACCTGAGAGTGAGCTTGTATTGGTTACATTAATCAGTGCCAGGATAATCACCATAAAAGGTACTTCATAGCCAACCATCTGACTAAGGGCCCTCATTACCCCGATATTTGCAAGAGGGTTACCTGAACCACAAGAAGACATGGCCATACCAAGCATACCAACCGCAAAGAGATAAACGAAGATAAAGAAGTTATCAAAGCCAGGGAAGGCCACCACACCAGCAATAGGCATGAACATGGCTGTACCTATAATACCACCAAGGGCCATCATTACACCGAAGTCAAATACCCAGCCGTGACTTGGACCTCTTTTTGATAAGAGTTTAAATGTATCTCGGAAGTTCTGATACCATACTGGACCGTAACGCTTCTGGAAACGTGCCACAGTTTTACGTGAGATACCACTAATGGTCGTCTGCAAGACCCAACCGAAAAAGGCAACGCAAGGGCAATCAAATAATTGCTTATACTCATAATGTTTCACCCCACAATACTAAGATTAGCGTAAGAGTCAGGAGCAGTACGCCTCTACTTGGAACCACTGAGAAGACCCAGTATTTTACGAAATTACCTAATTCCTCAACACGTTTCACCAGGCCGATATAAAGGGCTGTCACCTTTGGATAGTTTTCATAGAGACGAACCACAGGTGCGTAGAAACGGTAAGAATAATGATAAAGATGTTCTGAGTGAATAAATTCTCCTGCCGTGTAGGTATCCATTAAGCCGACTTTCTTGGTTTTTGGACCTAGTAGGAAGATGATCAACGCGATGACAAAGCCAATCCCAAAGATTGTTGTAATCAGCGTTGGGTCAAGGTTACCGTTGGTCCCCTTAATAATCAACCCATCCACAATCGTTTCACTTTCACTGATAATCCCAAGTGACACATTGATTTTTTGGATGTAGCCAACCATGATGTTTGGTACAACACCAAAAACTAAGGAAATAAGTGACAGGATAATCATTGGAATCACCATGAAGACTGGTGCTTCTTTAAGCTCTTTATGTTCTGGTTTAAGTTGACCAAGGAATACAGCTGCCAGTGGTCTAAACACATAGAGGAATGAACCAACACTACCAAAGAATGCTGTAGCCGCTATAATGAACAAACCTTTTTCAGCCAGTGACTGGAACAACATCCACTTGGAGATAAAGCCTGCCATAGGTGGTATACCTGCCATAGAGATAATGGCTATAAGGTAGACCAAGTAAGTAATTGGCATACGGTGAATCATACCACCAAGGTCTGACATCTTTGTTGTACCTGTTCTATAAGACACAGCACCTATTGCTAAGAAGGCTGCTGCAGAAGCAATGGCATGAGCAAAGATGTGCATAAGGGCTGCACTCATTGAGATGTTGTCTGCAAGCATAATACCTATAAGGATATAACCTGCGTTGGCAACCGATGAGTAAGCCAGTAATTTCTTGGCATCGTTTTGAGCTATGGCATGGAGTGTACCAATAATAATGCTAATAGCTGAGATGACAAGAAGTATGTATAAGAGGATTGGCACACCAAAGATGGTAACCTGTCCCTCGAAAGCTTCATTTGCAGGCAGGATCGTGGACACCATGATTGCTGCAAAAGCGCCTAGTTTCACCAAACCTCCAGAGAGTATAGGTGAAAAAGTGTCTGGTGCATTACCATGGGCAAGTGGCAACCAGATATGGAATGGGAAAACCCCAAGTTTCACCATTCCCGCTAGGAGAATGAGTATAAATGCTACAACAGCTAGTACTGGGTCTTCAGCCACTTTACCAAGAACCGTCTCAATTTTGAAACTATCGTATTTGGCATAGAGCATGAAGATTGCGTATAGCATTGTAAAAGAACCGAATGTACTCATTGCGTAGTACACAACGGATGCTTTTCTTGATTTACCAAATGGGACGATGAACATAGAAGCCCATACAACAATCTCCCAGAAGATAAAGAGGACGATAAAGTTATCTGCAAAGAAGACACCAATAGTGCCAGCTAGTGACAACAAATATAACAAGTTGTAGGTCTCAGGGTACATCATCTTCTTCATCCAGTAAGGATTGAAGAAGGAAACCATTGAGTATACAACAAGCATTGTAATAGCGAAGAACCAGCCAAGTGGTGTTACGGTGAACTCTAAGATTCCAAGTCCATCCCAAGCACCAATGCCGTCCCCTTCTATTAAAAAGACTACCAAAGCACCAAGGGATGCAAGGATTGTAATAATAGCACCTAGAACTTTGTTCATCTTGGTTACGATATAAGTAAGGGCCGCACATATGATTAAGCCGATAATAATATTCAGTACTGTCATACTAGTTGCCTCCCTTCTCTGTCATTTGACCATAAGTGGCAGAACCTCTTAGGCCAGCGCCTGCTTCTTTGGCACCTTCAACCATCTGTGATGGTACAAGACCAAGAACCACAAGACATAGACTAATTAGTAGTGTTACCATACAGACATATTGTCTGATTGGGTATACGGCGTGAGTTACACGCTCAGTCGTAGCGTATTCCCCTTCGTTGCCTGGATTCCAAAGTCCAACCAGCATGCGGATGACATAAGCACCTTCAATAAGTGTTGCTGTTAAGACAACAATTGGTACCCACCATAAGCCATTATCAAATAGACCCATAAGGACATTCATCTTCACTGCAAAACCAAAGAACATTGGAAGGCCAATCAAGGACATGGCTGCGATGGTAAATGCCAAACCATTGAGAGGGTTATTTCTAAACAAACCTTTGATCTGGTCTAGTTCGTCTGTTCCACCCTCACCTATATGAGAAGCAATCATGAACATAACGAATTTCACAAGAACATTGGCAACAACCACTAGGATACCTAGTGAAGCCAAGCCATAAACAAAAAGTAATACAGCCAGACCGGATTGTGCAACACTTGAATACAGAAGAATGGTTCTAAGTTTCTTAGAAGCAAAAGCTGCCACTTCACCAGCAAAGACTGTAACTACAGCGATTATGGCAAAGATGAGTTTTAAGTTTTCACTTAGTACAAAGACATCAACAAACAATCTACCAAAGACCATTAGCATTGTTCCAGCATAAACACTGGCAATCATTGTGGATACAAGTGGTGTACTCTTTTCAAGAACCCCTTTGACCCAACCATTGACTGGCACAAGTTTCACCTCAACACCAAGACCAAGGAATATAAGAATCAGTGGTACAGCGGATAAGCCAAGGTAGTAATCACCCATACTTGCTTGTGCAATCATAGCGTCTGACATTGCTTGCATATTTAAGGTTCCGTACTGTGCATATAATATGACAATACCTAACAGATACATGGAAGAACCAACAGTAGCCATTACCAAGTAATTAAAGACTGCCAAATACTTCTTATCAGAAGCAACAATCAGATACGCAACGATTGAAGCAATCTCAAGGAAAACAAATAAGTTGAATAAGTCACCCGTCATAAGCATACCATTGAGAGCCGCTAAGCCCACTAGTAGAATGCCTTGAATCTTGCCTGTATGTTCGATGGCAAGAATAATAACTAGAGCAAACAAAATATTTAAGAACATGACACTGTATAGCGCGTAAGTATCAACAACTAAGCTAATACCAAATGGTGGTTTAAAACCGCCAATCACATAAGTGCCTTTTTCAATAAGGAATACTGTCACTACGTTGAATGCCACACCAAGAGGCATCAAGTATTTAGCCAGTGGCTTAGCCCCGATGGAGATAAAGGCAAGTATGAGTGGGACTACAATTAATAGGATAGGTTCCATTACTTGTCCACCTCCATTTCTCTAAGATCGTAAGTACCATACTGGGCATGGACTTTTCTTGCGATAGCAAGACCAAGAGCCGTTGTACCAACACCAATAACAATGGCAGTAAGCACAAGCGCCTGTGGTAGTGGGTCCACAAAACCAAGGATACTTGAGTTGTTCATTTTTGTTAAAATCGGTGCTACAAGACCTTCACCGTAACCAACACTGACGATGAAGACATTAACGCCAATCTCAATAATGTTAATGGCTACAATCATCTTAAGGATATGTCTATTGGTTAAGAGACCATAGAACCCTACAAGAATAAGAATCATACTAAACATACCAATCATTATAAGGACCCTCCAATCTCGTCATTAACTTCTGTATTTTTTATATCTGTTTCATCCACTTCTTGCTCAGTATGAGCAAAAGTGTCAAGAACTCCGATAAGCTCAGACCCAACTTTCAGTCCAATGACAACATAGACAATCGGAAGGATACCAGCACTAAAGAGTTGACCTACAAGACCTGTGTCTAGGAAGTTCCATAAGAAGGAGCCACCAAGTAATAGTCCAGCTAGACCAACGAGTACATAGATTGTTCCCATGGTAGATTCAAGTACTTTGAAACCACCAACATTGGCCCTAAACTGTGTATCACCCATATATAGTAGTAAGAACGCCGCTGCAATCAAGCTACCACCTGGGAATCCACCACCTGGTGTTAAGTGACCATGACTCATCATATAAACACCTAGAAGTAAGACGAAGCCAAAGAGCATTCGTGATCCACTGCGTAACATGAAGTTTGGCTCACTGAAGAAAGACAATTTGGATAACTTTGAATCCACGGAACTCTTTTCACCAAATCCATTGCTTTCATTTTCTTTAGAGTCTTTCTTAGTTTTGAGAGCTTTTTTGTCATCACTAAGTCCAAGCAAGAATGCCACACCTAGAGAAGCCACAAATAAGACTGTTACCTCACCAAGAGTATCAAAGGAACGGTAGTTAACAACAATAGATGACACCATATTGGCTGAACCATCTTCGAGGTTCTTCGACTCACCAAAGATAACCCCATCGTTGTCACCAGTTACATTTTTTTCTACATAGGCCACTGAATTTCTTGACCGTATCTCTGACATATCCAGCTTCAAATCATCACCATATAGCTCTGCATTACCATGAAACATATGCCACCAAGGAGTAATAATGTTAGAATCTTTTTCATTCTTCTATTTCCTCCTTATCTTTGGTCGCCATTAATGTAAAGACAAACAATGCTGTCACAAGACCTGATCCTATAACCGCTTCTGTAATTGCCACATCCGGCGCCTTCATAAATACAAATGCCACTACCGCCAACATACTAAGTAAGGAGAGGTAGATCACACTATGCATGACTTTTTTACTTTCAAGAGCAAGAAGGCCAGTAATAACCATCAGCATGCCAATAAAAAATTCTATAAAAATCATCATTTGACCTCACCCACTTCCTCAATATTTGTAGCTTCTACATCATCATCTAAGTCCGATGTCTCTTGGCTTACTTCACTGAAGTAGTTCAAAATACCGCCAGTACCATCATATAACTTCTCTTTTCTTACATAAGCCGCTTTGGCAAGGACTGAGCTGCCAATTGGGTTTGTCAAAGTTATAAAGGCTACGATGATGAGACAACGCACAATCCATGCTGGTTGATAAATACCCACACCAACAATCACACTAAAAGTTCCAAGGGTTGTCGCTTTTGTTCCAGCTTGAATTCTGTTGAACACGTCAGGCATACGTAGAAGCCCAAGACCTGCAAGAACATAAAAGAGACTTCCGATAATCATTAGCCCAAGGCCGATAGTTTCATTTATCATCTTCTGCCCTCCATATATCTTGAGATTACAACAGTTTCAAGGAATGCTAGCACGCCGTAAACAATGGCGATATCCATGTACAAGACATTCTTGTAAACTAGGGCTAACACAGCAATAGCACCGACCACAATCATGTTGATTGTATCAATGCTGACAATACGGTCCATTGTTGAAGGACCTTTGATTAATCTTGTTACTGAGAATATAAGTCCCAGCCCGATGAGAATAAATACAATACTAAGTCCGACACTCATTCAAAAATCCCTCCTAACGTCTTTTCAAAATCTTTGGAGATGACGTCCCTGTGGTCTGACTGAGAACCTTCTGTCATTGTTACCCAGTGAATTAAGACTTCGTCTTCCACAAGATCAACAGATAAGGTACCAGGTGTTAGTGTAATGGCATTGGCTAGAGAAAGTTTGGAGATGTCTTTCTTAAGGCCTGTCTTAACCACAACAAATCCTGGGTTAATTGGTAACTTTGGTGTCAGAACAATCTTTGCGATATGCAGGTTAGCTAGTATGAGCTTCCATACAAACAAAGGTATGAATAAGACAAGATATTTCACTACTTGAACAATTGAACCAATACTAAGGTCATAGTTGACAAGCTTTGAAACAAGTACTGCAAGGATCAATGCAACCACTGCACCCAAAATCAGTTCTGATACGGCTACCCCTGCAAGTGCCACCCATAATGCATAAAACACAATAAACGTTGAAACCAGTTTCTTCATAGTGTGACTCCCTTCCTTCTAATTCTTCTCATATACTTTTTGAATAAACAGTTAATGACGCCTCATAGAACATTAGTAGAATCAATTAATTTGTTTATTACAATATTTAGATATAGACCATAAATTAATGGACCTCTCATCATTTGTTACTTTAGCCAATTTCTTCAATATATTTTCATATACCTTACAAGTTCCAAAACTTTGTGAAAAACTTAACTTTCTGTGCCATTTAAAAAAGACGTCCGTTACTTCAGTACTACTATATCTGTTTTTTAATATATTCCGATATACCTATATTACAATGTATCGCCCTCGATTGTCAACGATATTTGTTACGAAAATATTCACAAACACAATCTTTTTTTGCCAAACGGGCATTCCGCCGAATAATTGATATTCATTCTCAATTAACCTTAAGGAAACACAAAAAGGATGCCATTTCTGACATCCTCTCTCACATCTATTATTATACACCATATTCTTACCTATATACACACTAATTTACGACTTTTTTTGGAATATACACCCTTTGACTATCATATGCCTTTCATCATTAAAAGGCCATAAGAACCATTCATTGGCCTCTAGCTTCATTGCCTCTTCTAAATGATGTAAACCATAATCACCAAGGCCCATTCCATAAGCTTCTTGATAGTCTTTCATAACAGCATCATAAGGTAGTCCTTCATCATAGGCTTCAACATAGGGTCCATCAGGCTTGTCCTCTAGGACATCACTAAAAGCGATTAGTTTGCCATTTGGCTTTAGACAACTAATAACTTTATTATTGAATGTACTGATAATATCCGTCATTTCATCCAGCAAAACTCTTAGTTGTTCTTGATAGGTGGTTTCATCTATTTCATTGGCTGCTAAGCTTCAAGCAATGCCTTGTTCTTCATTGGAAAATACAATTGTGTATAGAGTGGCAGGCAAACAATTGTGTCAAATTCTATATCATTTAAAAAGTCTACCCCATTCTCAGTATCTCTATGCTTCTCACTATTTCTACCTTCTTTTGTCTTTTCAATCCACTCTAGATAATCCATACCTATAACATCAAGACTAAGCCCTATATGGCCATACATGCCCTGCTTCATCAAGCCTTCTATAACACTTTCCGTATCAATATCTGTTAAATAAAGTTCATCGGACTTCTCACATAGACTACCTACATCAAGATCATCTAGGTTACCTGCACCAAGGACCAAAACCTTATCTTCATCCCCAAGTTGGTTGACAATCATCTCTGTTACGCGTGTTCTATAGTGTTTCCAAAGGTCATATCGATAATCCTCTCTTGAACGGTTTAATTGACTGTAAAATTTTTCTTGGCTCATTCTTGCTCCATCTATATCAAGCTTCATATGTCCGTGCTAAATTCTGTAATCAATTCTATTTTCAAACATCACAAGAACAGTTTAGCACAAATCCTCATTGAGTGTTGAGAAATTGCAAATAAGGTATAGGAGCCCTCTAGTAATTAGACTCAAATGCCTCTATGTCATCTAGGTAAGTCACATCCCCTTTATAAGCAATTATTGCAAAGTGGTCATAATTACTATTGTATTCATTGTCATAAATTTTAATGCCTTTGCCACTCTCATCTTCAATATCATTAAAGAGATACATACTGCCTAAACCATCATCGTGTACCGTGTCTTCAAACACATTATTTCTTATGATTAAGTTGTCAGTCGGTGTATTAATATAGAAGACCGTCACATGATGACCAAGGCCTAGATTTTGATTCTCATCAAAAAACCTATCTTGTGTGGCAGCCCAACCTCCACCTGCACCTCTGCAGATATTGTTCTCAAAAATCACATCTCTAATAAGCCCCTTACTTGGCTGATTATCCACTTCAAAAGAAGCCATGCCACAGTTGGTGATGGTATTATCTCTATATATAATGTTCTCATGATAGGCTTTTTTGCCATTATTCTGATTGGTCACTCCAGTATCAAATATCTCGTATATGGTACAGCCTTCAACCAGATTATTCTTAGCGTAACTCCAAAACTCTATCCCATTGCCATACCGTACTGGCTCACCAGCCATTTCGTGTAAGAATGCCCCACCAATATAACTAATATCCAAATTCCGTACTGTGATACCTTCTGTTAATCCACCACCAATTCCATGGCCACTACTGTACTTTAGCGATAAGTCCTCGTATGTAACATGAGAAGTATTGTATTCTTCAATAACCGCTTCTTCAAGGGCTATCTCTATCTCCTCATAATGTGAAATGGGATGAGTTTCACTCAACAGATATAGGATTTGCTCGTCTCTATCATAATAGTAATCCCCATGCTTAACCATTTGATCTAGGGTCCATTTCTTCACACCAAAATCGGTAGCACCATCAAAGATGATATTGCCAACATCTTTTGTCTCTACTTCATATTGATAGACAAGACCTAGACTTTCATTAACCCTAGCGTCCTCATATACTTGCCATCTATCCATAGCCACACCATCAATAGAACCAAGCAACTGCGGCTTTTCACCGTCTCCATATGCACCATAATATACATTGGCTTCTACAGTGCCACTACTGGCAATAAGATTACCTCTAAAGATTTCACCACGATTAAAGTATACCTTATCACCTGGAACCAACTCCAATGCATTGACATCTGCGATGGTCTTAACCTCATTATCCTTTGATACGTAGAATGATGTGGGATCACGATATGATTCTTGGCTATAGCCACAAGCAGTCAAAACAATCAATGTCATCAGTAGGCATATACTTCCAATAATTTTTGGTCCAATATTATAGTATTTCGCAATCATATAATAATTCTCCTTATCCTTACTAATGAAATTATATCAAGACCAAGTTAACCTCTCACTAAATAAATATGAAGTAATTCTTAAAAAATGAAAATGGCTGCCCATGGGAATATGGACAGCCATTGCTTTATTATTATCAAATATTTTCTAATTTACTTAGCAGTAATATAACCTTCTGCTGCCAGAAGCTCTGCAATTAGAACTGCACCACCTGCTGCACCTCTAAGAGTGTTATGTGATAATGCAACGAACTTATAGTCATAGATGTGGTCTTCTCTTACACGACCAACTGTAACACCCATGCCATTCTCATATTCTCTATCAAGCTTAGTTTGAGGTCTATTGTCTTCTTCCATGTACTTAATGAATTGCTTAGGCGCATTTGGAAGGTAAAGTTCTTGTGCTCTTCCTGAGTAGCCATTGAGTTTCTCTATGATTTGCTCTTTGCTTGGCTTCTTATCAAACTTCACTGATACAGCTGCCATATGTCCATCTTGAGCTGGTACACGAATACACTGGGCTGAAATCACTGGCTCAGTTGCATTCACAATAGCGCCGTCTTGAATCTTACCAAAGACTTTAAGAGGCTCTTGCTCACTTTTTTCTTCTTCGCCACCAATGTATGGGATGACATTATCAACAATCTCTGGCCATGTTTCAAAAGTTTTTCCTGCACCTGAGATAGCTTGGTAAGTACAAATAACCGCTTCTTTTGGTCCAAATTCTTCTAGTGCCTTGAATACTGGCACATAAGACTGAATAGAACAGTTAGGCTTAACGGCTATAAAGCCTCTTGTGATGCCAAGTCTTTTTTCTTTGATCATGAATAACTTCCAGGTGGTCATTGTTAATCTCTGGAATTACCATAGGGACATCTGCTGTACCTCTATGTGCAGAGTTATTAGATACTAGTGGTACCTCTGCTTGTGCGTACTCAAGCTCCAATGCTTTGATAGCTGATTTCTCCATGTCTACAGCACAGAAAACAAAATCAACAGCTTCTTTAACGGTCTCTATATCTGATGCATCAACAACAGTCATATCAGCGATTTCAGATGGAATATCCATATCCATAGCCCAACGGTCCGCCATTAGGTCACCATACTTCTTACCTGCTGATCTTGGACTTGCCGCTAGAAGTTCAATCTTGAACCATGGATGGTTATGTAACAATGTAATAAACCTTTGTCCAACCATTCCTGTTGCACCGATAATACCTACTTTTAAACTCATGTTCATGTTATGCACCTCATTTATTCTTAATCTAATATTCCACAAGAGTGTTCTTCTCTGAAAAACATCTGTCTTTGTAGAGCGTATTGTAGCATAGAAAGACAGCGAATTCAAGGCTATTATAGCATATTTCTTATATTTTTGACATTTATTCTTCCAGGACAAACAAAGGGCTGATTTTGTATCTACAAGAGACACATAATCAGCCTAATTTGACTTTATTCTTTTACGGAGCCAATGACCAAACCTGCAACAAAATGCTTCTGTAAGAATGGATACACCACCAAGATTGGCACTGATGCAACAATTGTTATTGCTGCCCTTATGGATATTGGTGTAACCATATTCTGCGATTTGGCCTCGTTGACATTGAAGCCACCCGATGATGCAGAACTGGTCGCCTGCCTTAAGGATGACGATAGCAATTTCATCAACTCATATTGTAGGGTTGACAAATTCTTTACTGAAGATGTATACAAGAATGTATCAAACCAAGTATTCCATGCACCAACGGCAATAAACAAGGCAATGGTTGCTAGCACTGGCTTACATAATGGAATGATAATTTTATAAAATATTTTAAGTTCTGTTGCCCCATCTATCCTAGCACTTTCTACCAAAGAATCCGGCAGGCCTAAGATGTAGGTTCTTATAACAATCATATTAAATGCATTAACAAGTCCTGGAATCACGTAGACTAAGAAATTATTCATAAGGCCTAGCCTCTTATTAAGAAAAACACCGGAATGAGACCTGCATTAAAGTACATGGTAAATACAAAAAATATGGTCAGCTGTTTTCTGAATACAAATTCTTTTCGACTTAATATATATGCTATCAAGGTTGTCAACGTTACACCAAAGAAGACTGCCAAAACAGTCCTGGCAACTGAAACCCCAAAGGCTCTGAATATAGTGCCAGTAGAGAAAACAACTTTGTAGTTTTCAAGGGTAAATGCTCTTGGCCATAGATAAATACCACCGCGAACTGCATCCAGTCCACCATTAAATGAAATGGCTATGGTATTGACAAATGGGTACAGTGTTACTATGCAAATAAGCACCAACGCTAAATAATTTATGCCATTAAATAACACATCATTAAATTTTGTATTCTTACCAAACATTATATCAACCTCTCTTGCCCAAATCTTTTGGCAGTTCCATTTGCTGCTGTAATCAACAGAATACTTATAACACTCTTGAATATTCCAGCTGCTGTTGCAAAGGAATAATTACCAATGGATATACCAAAATTAATAGCAAACAAATCAATGGTTTCAGCCCAGTCCATGGTCATCCCTCTACCAAGAAGGTATTGAACTTCAAAACCAGTTTCTAGGATTCTACCAATACTCAGTATAAGCAGTATAATGATGGTTGGCCTTATGCCTGGCAATGTTATATGCCAAATTTTTCTGAATCGACCTGCCCCATCAACATCAGCGGCTTCATACAGTGCCGGGTTAATAGCTGCCATAGCTGCAAGGTATATAATGGTATTCCAACCCACTTCTTTCCAAACAGTGGATACACCTACAATCCCCCAAAAGTACTGACCTTTACTAAGCCATAATATAGGTTCTTTTACCAAGCCACTATTAAGTAGTAGTGTATTAAGAATACCTGTTGAAGACAATGTTGTTGAAACAATTCCCGCAGCAATAACCCAAGACAAGAAATGAGGTAAGTATGAGATGGTTTGAACAATACGCTTGAAACCAACCTTCCTAACTTCATTGAGCATCAATGCCAAAATAATCGCTGTTGTAAAGCCCAAAACAAGGTTAATAGAACTCATTGCCAATGTATTTCTTAACACTCTAAAGAAACGGTCATTGGTGAATAGACGTTCAAATTGCATTAAGCCAACCCATTTTTGCTCATCCCTACCTGGCTTATAGCTTTGAAAGGCCATACTCCAACCCCATATAGGAATATAAGAAAATATTGTCACATATATGACAAATGGGATGGATAGCATTACCAATTCCTTCTGTTTTTTTATTGTTCTCCATAAAGCGTTAAACTTCTTCGATTGCATATAATTACTCCTTCTGTTTCAAGAAAAAAGGAGGGTGACCCCTCCTTTCACTATGTTACACCTGTTTACTCAAGACCATATGCCTGTCTAATCTCAGCCATACCTTCTGTTATACGTTGCTCATAAGCCGCCACGTCAACAGAATCATATCTTGCGACATATTCTTCCCAAGCTGTATCAAACTCATCTGCTGGAACGATGATGATTTGTGGTAAGTATTTGTCTTGTATTTCAGTGATTTCTTGATTAGCAATTGCCGCTGGTGTGTCTTCACCAAGACTGATTTGCCATGCAGGGTAATCAATACGAATAGGTCTGGCTGGACCTAGAAGTTCTGCATAGTTCTCTACACCATATGCATCAAGAATCTCTATGTCAATTTCCTTCAATGTTAACTTATACTCAGTTGCCTGATCTTCTGGTTTATAGGCATTACCATCGTCATATCTACCTTCTTTCTTAGGTAAATTCTCAGTAAATAGATTACCAAGATTCGCTAGACGCCAGTCAACCTCCTCTAACTTATCTCTTTGCTCTTGAGTTCTATAGAACATCCCATCGTCATCAACCATATAATCTTCGCCTTCTACACCCCAGTTGAACAATGTCTGCCATTCATCATCTAATATGGCTTCCATCATCTGAACAAATGGCTCAGGATTTTCACAGTCAACTGAAACGGCAAACCCTCTATCAACGTTCAGTGTTGCTTCGTCTCTATAAGCCGGCTCAATGCTTCATAAGTAATACCAAAAGGTACCCATGTTCTTTCAACCTTGCCTTGTTCAATCAATGATTGTCTAGCGCTATCAAATTGCCACCCTTGATCAGCAAAACCAAGAACAGCCCCTGTTGACAATCTTGCAACGTACTCATCATAGTTAAGAATGAATGTGTCTGCTTGAATAAGACCTTTGTTAAAGGCTTCATTTAACTTCTTGTAGTATCTATATGCTTCATCTTGGTTGGCATATAATTTGGCTTCATGTGTCTCTGGGTCCACATTAACACCACCGTCATTAGGATATCCTGATAATTGGGCTGGTGGGTTCTTCATTGCAAATGAACGCCAATCAAAGGCAAGTACCTCATAACCAATGGTTGGTGTACCATCAATCTCTGGGTATAATGCTTTGTAGTCTTCAATTAGTTTGAAATATTGATCCATACTACTAATTTCTGGATAGTCAAATTCTTTAAGTACAGCTTTTTGAATCCAGAAAGCAGGTCCCATTACACTCGTTTGTATAAAATCATTATAGTGAACACCGAAGTTTGGTAAAACATATACTTCACCAGTCAGTTCTTCAATTCTTGGCCATTGTCCATCATAATGGCTCATAATCGTTGGAGTTTTGTCTTCTCCAAGGTATGGTGTCAAATCTGCCAAAGCACCAGCTTCAACAAACTGATCTATGTTATTGGTTACAATCAGATCAGGAAAGTCGCCTGATGCAATCATAACACCTGTTTTTTTGGTCCAAATCCCCTACAAGGTATTCTATTTCAAATTTGATACCGAATTCCTCTTCAATACGTTTCATAACACGATTGTCTTCTGCCATATCTTGACTTGGAAAACCAATGAATACCTTATAGACAACTGGTTCTTCATTAGACTCAACAACTTCTGTCCCTGAACTGTCTTCTGCCTTTGTTTCACCATCTTTGGCAGGTTCAACGTCTTTACTACATCCCCCCATAATTGATAACATCATGGTTAAAACCAAAACTAATGATAATAACTTCTTCATAATAAATCCTCCTTTTGATTAATTAGCTTACCTATATAGTTTATTATCCGGACAAAAAAATAAATACACCGATTATCAGTGTATTTATTATGATTATTAGATATCACAACTGATAAGTGTAGTCTTTCCACCTAATTATTAACTACTATTATGAAAAATATATTGCTAATATTAATCATAGCATCCCCTCTAAACAAAAGAATGAAGTTAGGATAAGTAGAGATTAATGATGGAAAGTGAGATTAATGAAATGTCAAATGAAACAATTACAATCCCTGAATTAACAGTAGGTGCCTATTCACACACCCCTAATGAAGCTTTGACATATGTTAAAAACATGCGCCTTGGATGGAACTTAGGCAACACATTTGATGCTGTTGATAGTGAATTAATTACCAACGAACTAGACTATGAGAAATTATGGAGCGGTTCCATTACAAGCAAGAAGATGATTGATGACATCAAGTTAGCTGGTTTTAATACTATACGTATACCTGTTTCTTGGCATAACCATATCGATGAGGTAACATTGGAAATCAGTTCAGTCTGGTTAGGGCGTGTAGAAGAAGTCGTAAATTATGCCCTTGATAACAAGATGTATGTCATCATTAATATTCATCACGATAATTCTAAAGCATATATTTACCCCACCAAAGAGTTCAAAAATCAATCCATACGATATGTGAAAGCTATATGGCAACAGATTGCTAATCATTTTATCCATTACGATGACCACCTTATCTTTGAAACACTTAACGAACCCCGAATGATAGGTCACAAATATGAATGGTGGTTTGACACAAGAGATGTTCAGTGCCTAGAAGCCATTGATGTTGTCAATAAATTGAACCAAGTTGCAGTAAACACCATCAGGTCTACTGGCACAAATAACGCTGAGCGCTATTTGATGATACCAGGTTATGTCGCTTCACCCGAAGGTGCTTTAACAGAACTTTTTCAATTACCCCTAGATACGACAGATAATAAACTTATCGTTTCAGCCCACGCCTATACACCATTTAATTACGCCTTACAGCCTATAGGCGAAAATGGTAGCACCGACCGCTTTAATCCATATAACCACAAGGATATTCAACCAATTTCTGACTTTATAGAAGCCCTCTATAGGAAATATATTATTAATGGCATCCCTGTGGTAATGGGTGAATTCGGTGCTAGAGACAAAAATAATCTTCAAGAACGAGTCAATTATGCCACTTACTATACAGCCAAAGCAAAAGCACATGGCATCACATGTATATGGTGGGATAATGCTGCAATTACAGGTGATAGTGATCTTTTTGGTATTTATGACAGAACTAAAGGACAATGGGCTCATATGAAGATTGTTGACGGCTTAACCGCTTACTTGGATTGATTGTTTCCTGTATTCTTTTGGACTAATGCCTACATACTTTTTGAATTTACCATAGAAGTAGTTAACATTCTTATAGCTTGGCAGTCTCAGCAACTTTGTATACTTTCATTTGATCCTCAAGTATTAATATTTTTGCTTTCTCTATCCTATATGTATCAATATAGGTATTAAAATACTCACCTGTATACTTCTTAAATACTTTACCCAAATAGGACGGACTGTAGTTAAACAATTCGGCCAATGTTTCCAATCTTAATTCCTGAGTATAGTTTGCTTCAACATAATTTATAAGCCTATTCATCATATTCTTTGGTGATATTTTGATAATCTCTTTTGATATATCAATCATATAACTTTGCATGTAAGACATCATTTCGCCAAGTGAGTTTAATTGATAAAATTCTGACAGGAAGTCTTGTTCACTTACTGTCTCTTCAAAGACGTGCTCGTATTTTTGAATTAGAAGCATTCTGATTTTGATAATACAGCTATAACATAGTGTTCTAATCATATCTGAATTCATATGTGAAATGACAAAATCATACTCAAGTTTGGCCATATATTTCTGTATTTCTTTCATATTACCAACCTCTATATAAGTAATTAACTCTTCAATTTCCATACTGATATCCTCTTCAACAAATGATTCTTCATCCTTATCAATAACATGTATTATGCCTTGGTTATAGAGTACAAACTCACGTTCCGAAATAGAATCCAGGTGTTTATAAGCACTCTTAATCTGATCAAAACTATTCACGCCCTCACTAAGGATGACCAATGGTTTAACAGAGAATTGTTTCTGGTATCTTACTTGGAAGTCTCTAAGGATGACTTCCATTATTTTGTCAGATTTATTCTTGGCTATAAGAAGCTTCTTCTCATCAATACTGAGAGCATATACATTGGAAAAGTTCTTCACATATTCATAAAAAAAAGTCATCATCTCTCACTTTATTTGGACCTTTCATGAGGACTAGTTGATAATTTGTAACACGCTCCCAATCTTCAAAGAAGTCAGGTAAAGATAAGCCGCTATGATAACCCACTTCCAAGAGTTGCTTTACACTTTTTTCTTCTTCTAATATCTCCTGCTTTTGAACCATAAACCTATGATGATATATTTGATCAAGGCTTATTTTCAATTTTTTCAGATGTTTAATAAGCTCCTCCTCATCTAGCGGTTTAAGTAAATATCCAGATACATTAAGGGCTACTGCTTCTTTAGCATAGGAAAATTCACCAAAGCCTGTTAATATGATTACTTTGGATTTAATCCCTTTTTCACGAATCTTTGCAAGTAGCTCCAACCCTGTCAAACCTGGCATACGTATATCCAAAAATATCAGATCTGGTTCAAGAGAGACAATCATTCGCTCTCCCTCACAGCCATCTTTGGCTTCACCAATTACATGGAATCCATATTGCTTAAAATCAACCATGTATTGAATGCCTTTCCTTATTTTCTTCTCATCATCAATAATTAACACACTATACAATTGCTTCACTCCTTTTCATTGGTAACTTTAGCGTGACAGTTGTACCTTGACCGTAACAACTATGTAATGTCATATCATAGTCATCTCCATAGTAGATTCTTATTCTTTGATTTACGTTGGCCAACCCAATGCTAGAGCCAATATTGGCTTTATTTTCTCTTAGCAGTTCAGAGATTGAATCTAGTTTTGCAGCTTAATGCCAACCCCATTATCTGAGACACTTATATTGATACATTCATTTTGTTCAAAGATTTTGATTGAGATATGACCATGACCAATTTTCTTCTCTAATCCATGGATAAAGGCATTTTCAACGATTGGTTGTAAAAGTAAAGGCAAGACATAATAGGAGGCTATATTGCACTCAACACAGATCTCAAAACTAACATCTTCCTCAAAACGGTATTGTTGAATCTGAAGATAATCCTCTATCAAATCTAACTCTTTTTGCAAGTGGATTTCTTCATTCGAATAAGACAAATACCGTCTCATGAGTCTGGCCAATTTCATCACAATATCCGCCGTCTCTCTTTGCCCATTCATCAAAGCGTTCATGCGAATACCTTCAAGTGAATTGTACAAAAAATGGGGGTTGATTTGAGAAGATAACATCTTAAACTCTACTTCTCTTTGCTTATTTCTTAATTGTTCTTTCTGGATTTTCACTTCATAAACTTCATAGATGAGCCGTTGAATACTTTCAATCATGCTGTTTAAGTCCACTGATAGTTGGCCTAACTCATCTTTACCTTCTATGCTTGTTTTGAAACCGAAATCACCTGTGGCGACCTTGTGCATATCTTGGCTAAACTGATTAATTCGACTGGTTAAAGCTTTTGACATTAGATAGATCAGTATTAGCGAAATAATAATTGAACCAGCGATAATCTTTCGACTATTTTCTTCTGATTCATCGGCTTTTTGAACCAAGTCATTAAGTGATAAGAAGGTATATAATTTAAAGGTTGTGTCCTCATACTTAGTCACTACCTCACTAATTCTAACCCTATATTGACGATTGCCACTGTCAAAATCATGAAAACCCGTCTCATACTCTTCAAATACTTGTCCAATTGGAATATCTTTAGTGATTTTCCCTTCAAGATATTGTTCAGTTGATAAAACAATTCTGTTGCCCATGGTCAAAATTATATCGTAGGTCTCATTATTGAAAATTCCAGCCATATATCGATTGCTTACATTCACTGATAATACACCAACGAATTCTCCATTCTTATTATAGATTCCTTTAAGCAAACACAAGTAATATGTACTGTCATATTTATCATACTTGTATTCATATAAATCCTTATCACCAGCATCTAGAACATTTTTATACCATTTTTTCTTTCTTATCCTTGTTCTTAATACTTACTATTTGACCCTCATCAGGCAATGTATCGTTTTCTATGTACAACCTTATACTCTCAATTTCCAGATATAAGCGCAACAAGTTATCTATTCTATCAAACTTTGCTATGTCTTTAACTGCATCAGATTTGGACACATAAGCCGTGTTAATAATCCTATCCAAGTGAACATCAGTGAACATTTCATCTTGTATCGCTGCTGCAACATTAAATATTTCATTAAGTCTGTCAGACACACGGTTGTTATTCTGAATAACTTCTGCCATAGCACTGTCTAGAATAATTTGTCTTGTTGATCCTGATAAATAGATTGTGACAAACAATATTGGAATAAGACCACCAATCACATACATAAGCATGAGTTTATTGATGAATTTCAACTGCTTTACAAAATTAACACTAGACTTAAACCAACCAATTAACATCACTCATAGTCCCCCATAGTCCTAAACATCATAATCATAATTAAACACCCTCCAATAGGTCATTTTCATTAGGCAATGCTAAGGAAATCTTATCAAAAAACTACAAGAATTAGGGATTAAACAACAAAAATACGCATACTACAACAAGTATGCGCATTTCAAATCAACAACATTCAATATTCTATTGGATAACCATAAATATTACTTATCTTTTATCTTATCTATGAATGAGGCCAATGCATCAGCAGCCTTCCTATGCGTTACAGCTGATGGATGATAATCAACACCATAGCCATCAGATTCGCTCTGAACATCAAAACGATAGGTTGTAATGTTATCATCACCAGATACACTTTGATAATCCATAACAGCTGCTTCCATGTATTGGAATAGCACATCCCCCATAATACCCAGTGCACATATAATTTTGGCTTTTGGATTCCTCTGTCTTACCTCTTTTATAAATGCACTATATTGATGCTGATATGCCATAGATCGTTCAATATTATCTTGACAGTAACTATAATCATTGGTCCCAAGATTAATAACTATATAGTCAGGTTCAAATTGTTCAAAATCCCATTCTATAAGATTTGGCTTCATGTTACCGTACATTGTCCCTGGTGATTTTCCTAATAAATCATACAGTGGAGGTATCAAACAAGTATGGTTGATTACGCCACTGTCCGTATACCCTGATAGTATACCGTGTCCACTGTAGCAACCACAGAATAATCAAAGTCTAATTTCTCTGCTGCCAGATACGCATAAGATTTCATGAAGTTTTCATTGCTTGACTTATAAACATCATCAAGTGTGCCATCAATACCATAGCCACATGTTATTGAATCGCCAATAAATTCAATTTTGAAGGTCTTATCCTCAGTTGCTTGTATATGACCATCTGTTACAATCTCTGATATGCCTGCAGTAGAATCCGATGATTCAGAAAGCTTAATGATGCTAATCTTCTTATCCTTATAATTGTTCGTACTTATGCTACAACTATCCCCTAAGTCGATATCTATGGTCATCTGCTGACTATCCATTAAAATGTCATGGACCAAATGGCCATTAACCAATATGCCCATTCTTGGCTCATGACCTGCAAGTGACTTATCTGTCACCGAGCTGTCAGCAAGCAGTGTCACTTGACACGACTCACCAGTATGAAGAAATTCAATGCCGCTACCAGACAGGGAGATCCATACGATGTCATTCAAGCACTTGGTTCTACCAAGATACTTAACATTATTTACAAACTTCTTTTCACTTTTTTATTTTCATAAATCAATACACCCATTTTTTAAGGCCCACATTAATACGATGACGTTCCTCTTCAAGGAATGTTGCGTGGTTCAATACATAAGATGAACCCTTACTGTCTAAGTAACCATCTTTTATAGCTGTTATTTTGTAACTAACCACATGATGATCATCAAAATTAATGTCACCATCTTGATATTTGTTACCTTCAAACTGGTCAATCACCATCGTGTATTTTGATGCATCATCACATGCTCGTTCAATACGATAACGACAGCCTTCAACTTGTTTCCATTGTAGTTCCAAGTCCTTTGATACAATAAAGTCTTCTACTTCGTCTGTTAATGTCATTCTTCTTATATCATCTAAGGTATAGGACATGCCACTTCTAGTATCAAGTTCAAATTGCTTATCTTGATATTTAATGACACATGGTCCACCTACACATGATTTGATGTTAATGTTACTAACGACACTTTCATTCCACGATAAACTGATTTCAAAATTCCCTCTTGCCACAAGACCCTCAAAGCGACCTTCACTCCAAATGTCAGGCAAGGCAGGCAGAAGTTCTATATAGCCTTCATGACTTTGCACCAGCATTTCTGCAATCGCTGCAGTTGCGCCAAAATTACCATCTATCTGATATGGCTCCAAAAAATCCCACAAATTGTCAGCTATACACTCAATCATCAGCCTATTATAAGAAGTATAAGCCCTATTACCTTCACTCAACCTAGCCCATGCTGCTGCTCTATGAGCAAGAGCCCATCCTTTTGTGTTATCACTTCTTAGAATCAAGGTTCGCTTAGCAGCTTCTTGCCATGCAGGTGTTGTATGATTAATCAGCGTACCAGGGAATAAACCACACAACTGTGATATATGCCGATGCTCATATTCACCAACCTCACCGTAGAAATTTTCTTCTGAGTATTCTTTGATTTGCCCTGACCAACCAATTTCAACTGGTCGGTAGTTTTCAATTTGCGCTTTTTGTGTTTCATAGGCAAGGTCTAAAACACCTAAAGACTCTGCAGCCCTAATATAATCACGTCCATTTTCTTCAATCATTTGTTGGTCAAATGAACTACCAATGGTCAAATAGTATAAACCATCTGTTACATAATGACGGTTCAACATTTGCTCAGGCGAAGCTGAGAAGGTGGTTAGATAGTGGTCATCATATTTATTGACTACTTTCGTTAAAAAACTGACTCATCCCCTTTAAGGTTGGGTGCACCACCTCTCTAAGAATTGTCTCATCTCTTGTATAATCATAATAATCCCAATACAACTTGGATGTTAAGCCACCAGTTCCAGGTCCAGAATGTAAGCCTGGCTCAGAAATCGTATATGGATAACTTGCTGTACCTATTGTCCATCCACAGCCACCCTCTGTATCATCATAGTTGTCACTGTAATTGTTTCGAATATACTTAGATGCATATTGCTGGGCACATGGCCTAAAGGCATTGTTCATATCCACATAGGCTTCAAATGTTTCTGCAAGGTTAGCTACAAAGGCTGGCCAATAGTTCATCTGAATATTAATGTTATGCCAATAACCGCTGCCCCATGGTGATTGATCATGTATATTCCATACACCTTGTAGATTTGGTGGTAGTGCACCTTTACGTGATGATGCTATCAGTAAATAGCGTCCATATTGAAACATTAGACTGTCAAGATAAGGTATAGGTTCACCCTTTTTTTCGTCTATCCAATAACATTTTTTGTTGATTGATCCTTTGGCTCCTTTGCCAGTATCAATGAAGTTCTACCAAATAGTGATTGATAATCTCTTATATGACGTTTCTTCAAGGATTCATAACCCATATGAACTGCTTTTTTCAAGAACCGCCTCAACCCTTGGTGATAAATCCACTTTTTTCAGTTTCTTCTTTGGGTTCTCTTCCATAAAAACATGTGGTGATAATTCATAATTAGTCGCAAGACTTATAAGCACCGTCACTTCATCAGCATCATGAATGAAAATCGAATCTCCAATAGACTCCAATGTTCCATTTTTGTGCAAAACTTTAATAAGACCATCATAAAGTACTTCATAGTAATGCATTTGCCCATACATGTGTATCTGGTTCGACTTGCAATCAATTGTACCTGACTTTCCACCACCATCGTCTGGAATCATAGCAAACGCTTTAATAAAAGGTATCTCAACATTAATACGACAATTTATTTTTCCTACCTCTTCGCATGACATATGAAGGACCATACATTTATCTGGATAGCTTGCAAAATACTCTCTATGATATTTGCTACCATTACAACTATAGCTTGTCTTAGCTATAGCAGTATCTAAATCAAGAATTCTTTCGTAGTCTTCATAATTATGATGGGGTGTATCAATATAGATTTCAGCAAAATTGTTAAGACCACCTAATTCGCCAGGATTTTGTAGTGAATTCTCGGTGATTTGTATTCTATCTTTTGCAACTGTGCCAAAAACATTTCCACCAAAAAAACCATTACCAATTGGCAATGACTCTTTAGCCCATCCCGTAATTGAGTTTTCTGCTGGTTCAAAATACCTAAGTCTATTCATTGTTGTTGCTCCTCTTTTTTTTGAATTCTGAAGGTGTCATATCTGTATGATGTTTAAAGCTTCATACAAACGCCTTATACTGCTATAGCCTACTAAATAGCTTACTTCATCCAAGGCAATATCCTTTTCACTAATGAGTAGTTCACATGCTTTGCGAATTCTTATACAATTAAGTACATATGAGAAATTATGACCAATGTGTTGATTGATTAATTTGGATATGTAAGTTGTGTGCAGCATGATATCTTCTGAAATACTTTGAAGAGATATATCCATCATATAATTATTCTTTATGTACTTAATAACTTTATTTAATGATTCTGGATACTTAGGGTCGACAAAGGCAATTTCAATATTTGGCAAGTCAAAAACATCACCAAAGCCAGATGTGTCATATAGCTTTGGAATTGACTCATTAACCTGATGTATTAGTTCAATCAGCCTTCTTTGATCCAAAGGTTTTAGTAAATAATCGATAACATTGTTACGAATTGCCTGTTGGGCAAATTCAAAATTATCATGCCCTGAAAGTATGATGAATTTAGACTTCACATTACTTTTCTTAAGGGCCTCAATCATATCTAGACCACTCATGTTTCGCATACATATATCGGTAATAATTAGATGGGGATTAAAGGATTTTGCCAGCTCAATACCAGACTTTCCACTATAAGCAACTTTAACCTCTACTCTAAAGCGGCTGTAAACCTTAATTATTCTTTCAATACTTGCTGCAATAAGTTTTTCATCTTCAACAATTTGAATTCTCATATGCACACCTCATGAATTCATTATAAACTATTTTCACAGCAAACAAAGCAAATTAAAACAAATAGTCAACCATTTCCAATTCAAAACAACATTTTCCAAAATATCTAATTATATGACTCTTTCATACTATTTTGCATTAACACTACATCTATATATCAACAAATAGTTTTATAGGCAAAAAAGAAAACCCATATTAGGTTTTCATATATTTGTATGGGTATTTCACTATAAATGTCGTACCTTCTCCAATTTCACTATGAACCTCAATGCTACCACCATAATAATTGACCATCTTCTTCACAATGGTTAAACCAACACCAAGACCACCGGTTTCTCTATCTCTCGATTTATCCGCTCTATAGAACCTTTCAAAAATGTGTTTCTGATTATCCTTACTGATACCAATGCCGTTATCTATCACTACCAAGTTAACATTATCAATATCTTTATGAAGGATTACTTTTACAAATCCACCTTCATCCGTATACCTTAGTCCATTGGTCAATAAATTAGTCAAAACTTGTTTGTAGTGTCCTGGATCAATGTCAAGTATCAAGTCCTTCTCTACATCAACTATAAGTTCAATGTGCTTCTTATCAAAAGCTGGTTTTGACAAGTCGCATATGGACCTTGTCTCACTACTGATGTCTGTCGGACTCACATTGGATTTAATAGTCATTTCTTCTATACTGGCAATGTCTTTTAACCGATCAACCAACTCTGACATCCTCAGAACTTCATCGTGACATTTCCCAAGATTCTCATCATTCACTTCATAAACACCGTCCATGAAAGCTTCAAAGAAATTTCTTAGGGATGTGAGCGGCGTCCTGATTTCATGTGCCATATCTGAAGTCACTTGCATACGAAGGGTGTCTTCCTCTTCTAATTTGCTAGCAAGGGTATTGATTGAATCAGATAGTTGAACTAGCTCTTTGGTATTAGATTTGACAGCAGCCCTTGCCTTAAGGTCGCCATCACTGATTTTCCTTGCAGTCCTTGATACTTTAAGTATTGGTCTAGTAATACTTCTAGCTATGAAGAAACTAATTCCAAGGGTAATCAGTACTATAGCTATTAGACTATACTGAAAAACCTCGCTCACTTCTTCAAAGAACAACCTATCCGTAGGCTTCATTACGGACGTATCATAGAACTTAGCCCTTGCATAGCCAACCTCTTCGCCGTAAAGTACAATTGGTATATTTTTCTCAATAAACCTTGGCTCAATGCCTCTAATCTTTGGACCATCATAAGGCTCGGAGAAGAAATCATCGTCATCCTCTGCTTTCTGATTGCCCTCTTTGTGACTGTTCCCAAAAATAAGATTGTCTTCCATGTCAAATATATCAAAACGGACACCATCTGGTCTAATATAACCACCAGTTACATCGTCTTCATCAATCTCATATATTGAATGTTCTCTTGATTCAATTCTCTTTGTAAGCTCTTCAATTTCATTTTCAAACCGTTCTTCTATGACTTCCTCAAAATAGTTTTGCATACCACCAAGGGCTAACCTACTGCCAAAAAAGACAATCAAGCCTAGGGCAATTAATAAGCCAAGAAAACTGAGGGCTATCTTAAAATATAGGGGGATGACTTTAACCTTATTAAACATTGCTTTAACTCTCTTTCTTCAAAAATCAGAATTTGAAATCTTGACTCAAAATAAACTTTCTGTATAGACTCTAGTTATTTGCGCTGAACTTATAGCCAACAGAATAGACTGTCTTAATGTAAACTGGCTTCTTAGGATTGTCTTCAAGCTTCTGTCTTAGGTTCTTAATATGGGTGTCAATGGTGCGATCAAAACCATCAAACTGTATGCCAAAAGTTTTCTCTATAATCTGTTCTCGTGTAAGTACAATCTCAGCATTGGCAATAAGAACTTTTAGAATCTTATATTCATTTGGGGTCAATGAAACTTCTACCTCTTTTTTCATGGTTCTCATCTTAGCAAAATCAATTACCACATCACCATCACCAAGTTGTGACAGGTCTGTTAAGGGTTCATCATTTGACAACCTACGAAGTAAACCATAGATTCTTACAACCAACTCTCTAACACTAAATGGTTTTCTTATATAGTCATCAGCGCCACCTTTAATGCCATTGACAACATCTTCATCGCTTACTTTGGCTGTAAGCATAATGATGGGCACATTGCTTTTTTGTCTTATAATTTGGCAAACTTCTTCACCACTCATAATCGGCATCATTAAATCCAGAACAATCAAGTCAATGCTTTCACTCTTAAATAGTTCAAGGGCTTCTTGACCATTGCTGGCAATAGATACATGGTAGCCTTCTTTGGTCAAATAGGCAGCCACAATATCTCTAATATTTTTTCATCATCTACAACAAGTATATGTTTCATCCTTACACCTCTAGTAATAACCTATCCAATATCCTCGAAACTGTCAAGCGCCCTTTCACTTATACGCAACGGAGGCTAAACCCTATGATCCTCTATTCCGTTCTTATGGCTTCAAGCGCACTACTTCTCATTGCCTGTTTGGCTGGAATATAGCCTGATATAATACCAACCATAGTTGTAAAGACCATGCCTGTGATAATCAGCCAAGTAGGTAAAACTATATTAAATGAAGTAAAAGTCGACATAGGATTTCTCATTCCATTACCTGTCGCCACACTTGAGAAGGTTCCTGAGCTCAGTATTTTGCTGGCTAGAGCAGAGAAACTTATACCAAATATGCCACCTAAGAATCCAATCATAGCCGCTTCTGTTAAGAATAGGTATTTAATGTCCCTAATTGTAGCGCCAATAACTTTCATAACACCAATCTCTTTCTTACGTTCATGAATAGCCATAATCATTGTATTGGTAATACCTATTGCAGCTACCAAGAGGGATACCGCACCTATGGCACCTAGAGCAATGGTCAGAGTTTCCGTCGTCCCTTGCATGGTTTCAAGGAAACCTGAAGAGGTACTCGTTGAATAGCCATAACGCTCAATCAGAGCTTCAATGCCATCCACATCATCCATATCGGAGACTTTGACGTAAGCTTGGTTATATCCGTCGTCCGTATCATTACTCGTGGATTCATCATAATCCTCAATAAAATCAGCTAATACATCCACATCCATATAGACGTAGCGGTCTCTCATCATATCCCCTTCTTCAAGGATACCAATGCCATAGACTCTCATGATGTCAGCATCAATAGATGTATTGCCGCTT